>Ga0209571_1000263_pt1 | contig 84315 bp, 79 predicted proteins | sample EBPBio102011_DNA_FD_185866 | JGI IMG/M metagenome (GOLD analysis project Ga0209571, IMG submission 185866) | Wastewater treatment Type I Accumulibacter community from EBPR Bioreactor in Madison, WI, USA - Reactor 1_1/10/2011_ DNA (SPAdes)... | ecosystem: Engineered > Bioreactor > EBPR >... | reverse complement strand
ATTCCGAACCTAAAGGCACGTTCCCACGTGTTACTCACCCGTCCGCCACTAACTCCGAAGAGTTCGTTCGACTTGCATGTGTTAGGCCTGCCGCCAGCGTTCGCTCTGAGCCAGGATCAAACTCTCAAGTTGAGTTGACATTGACTCCAGATAGTTCGCAATGCCGAAGCATCGCTGCGTTCTGGTTTGCATAGTTTCTTGATTGACGAGTTCCCATAATCCCGTCGGACCGAAATCCGTCGGGCATGGTATGTCTTCAAGAGACCGCAAGTTCGTCAGTGTCTGAGTGACCGAAGTCACCGCTGAGACACCGCCGCCTGCGTTTCTCTTTCCAAATCAACGATGTCAAAGACCGAAGCCACCGAAGTGGCCCCACCCGTTTAACGCCCGGTGGCCGGCGGAGGCGGCGATTTAGTCGCCACCGATTTTGAAGTCAACCGGATCTTTTCAGCTTTCTGCGTTTTCTTTCCACCGGGGTGGAGTTGGACGCAAGAAGTGTCTCGGGGCCGCCGAGGGGCAATCCCCAGAAGGTCGAGAGATTCGGTTGAAGGCGCGGAACCTAGTGATTGCCGTTTCGAAAATCAAGAGGCTTTCGTCTCTCTTTTTCCGTTTCGGCCCGCCCGGTTCCGAGCGAGGCGGCGATATACGAGCGGCCTTCCCCGGACGCAAGGGCGAAAACAAGGCAAGCCAAAGTTTTTGAGTGACCGACGGTCGCCAGGCCTTTCGATACGGACGTCAGCCCGCGCCGATATAGGCTTTCATGCTCTCGGCCTCGAACGTGGCCTCGGCAATCTGGGACTTCACCAGATCCCCGATCGAGACCACGCCGACCAGTTGGCCTTCACTGAGAACGGGCAGATGACGAATCCGGCGGTCGGTCATCCGCTCCATCAGAACCGCGACCGTCTCGGTCGGCTCGGCAAAGACCACGTCGGCACTCATGAAGTCTGCGACCGGGCGGGCCAGAGCCCCACCGCCATGGCGGGCGACGGCGCGGACCAGATCACGTTCCGAAACGATTCCGACCACCTGGTCGCCGTCACAGACGACGAGCGCCCCGACCCGTTTGGATTCGAGCGCCTGGATCGTGGCTTCCAGACTGTCGGACGGTCCGGCCTTGAAGACATCCGGCCCCTTGTCCTTGAGGATCTCGGCGATCAGCATGGCGACACCTCCTTCTGGACCTGGATGGTCACCCATTCCGCTTAGAGAATCAATGTTCGTTGCCTGCGGAGCGCCCCCACGGGCCGGCGGGCGGCAGGGCCGGCGGCGCGATTCGCCAGAATCGGAACCATAAGCCCACGCCCAACAGCCCGACCGCCAGGCCGATCAAATGGGCCTCCCAGGCGATTCCGCGAACGCCGGTGGCCGGATCGAATCCCAGAAGGGCGACCAGCAGGTTCACGGCCACCCAGGCCCCGGTCATGCTGACGACCCGGCGCGACCTCAGCGGCTCCAGGATGCCCCACGGATTCATCAGGCGGGTCGCCGCTCCGATCAGACCGAAAACGGCACCCGACGCGCCGATCAGGGGAATCCGCGAGCCCGGATTGACCAGGGCATAGCCCAGGGCGCTCAGCGCGCCGCTGATCAGGAAAAATCCGAGAAAGAGTGCATATCCCCTCGGCCCCTGCCCCAGCCGCCGGGCCAGGGGGGCGCCAAAGGCCAGGGCCCCGACCGCATTCGACCCGGCATGAAGCCATTCGCCATGGACTCCCATGGACGTAAGGAGCCCCAGGACGTCGCCCTGCCATAAGCGGGCCGGAACCAGGCCGAATCGCGAGGGCCAGTCCTGACCGATCCAGCTTTGCACGGCATAGAGGCCCAGAATCGCCGCCACGACGACCAGCACCGGACCGGGCACATTGAAAATCGGTTCGTCTCTGGGTTGGGTCGGCGGCGATTCGGTCATGTCGGAATCATGGTTAGCGAATCTCAAGCGCTTCTTAAGAAACGCCGCTCATCTTGATCGACGGTCCTCGACTCGCGCGGATCGAATGGCAAGAACGAGACGGCAGGGATGATGACGCTCAGCGCCCTCGGAAAATGGAGAATCGTCGCGGCCGTCGCTGCGACGGGCCTTTTGACCTCTGCCTGCGGCGGCGGTGCCGGTACGCATGGGATGTATGCCACCCCGATCGGGTCGGCCCCTGTGATCGCCAATCCGACCCCCTACTCCCCGGCGCTATATTGTCTGGCCGATTGGGCACGCTCGAACGCGCGCCCCTCGCCGCGCATCGCCGTGGGCCGCATCTCGGACTACACCGGCACCGTCGGCGAGAATGGACGGATCATCACCCAGGGGGCCTCGCTGATGGCGATGACGGCCCTGGCCAAGGCCGGCGCGCGCCAGGTCGAACGCTATGACACTTCGGTTTCTGAAATGGAGATGCGCTACTCCGGGGCCATGCTGATCGGTGATGGCGAGCCGGCCGCGGACGGCACCGCCGAGCCCCGCCGCCTGATCGCCGGTCAGGTGCCGGGCTCGGACTACATTATCCAGGGCGGCATCACCGAGGTGAACTTCAACATCCGCGGCTCCGGTGTGGAACTGGGCGGCAGCGCCCCTGAGGATGACGACACCATGCCGCGCGGCGGCCTGCTGACGGCGCGCTCGGCGGTGATGAACGTGGCGCTGGACCTGCGCCTGGTCGACACGCGCACCCAGGAGATCGTCGACGTCATCTCCTATCAGAAGCAGATCATCGGCCGCGAAGTGTCGCTGGGCTGGTTCGATTTCCTGAACGGCAACGTCTTTGACCTGTCCATGGGCACCGGCGGGCAGGAACCGGCCCAGTGGGCCGTGCGCGCCCTGGTCGAGCGCGCCGTGCTGGAAATGATGGCCAATCTGTATGGCGCGCCTGGTCCCGAAGCCTGTCTGCAGGTTTCCGGGGATCTGATGTTCGGCACCACAGGACCCACCGGCGGCTTTTATCCGGCCTACGACAATCTGGGCACCAATAACGGGGCGACCCGCGCCGATCCGGCGCGCTGGCACGATGAGCGGGATCGGGACGTGCGCCGCTCGAACCGCGGACGCTACTAGCCGCTACCAGCGCTCCGCTTCAAAGACGATTCGACCGTCTACGATGGTCAGGAGCGCGCGGCCCTGCGGGATCTCGGCTTCCGGCACGGCCATCAGGTCGACATCGAACGCCGTCAGGTCGGCCCGGAAGCCCTCTCGGATCATCCCCAGCTCATCCTCCCGGAACGAGGCATAGGCCGGGGCCGTGGTGAACAGCGCCAGGGCCTGTTCACGCGTCAGGGCCTCCTGCGGGTGCCAGTCGTCTCCCTGAAACCCTTGCAGATCGCGTCGTGCCACAGCCGCATAGAACTCGATCAGCGGCGATCCGACCTCGACCGGAGCATCTGAGCCGCCGACCACGAGCGCACCGCTGTCCAGCAGCGCGCGCCAGGCATAGGCCCCGTCCAGCCTGGCCTCGCCGAGCCGCGCCGGCGCGAAGTGCAGGTCGCCGATGGCGTGACTCGGCTGCATCGAGGCGATGACGCCGTCGTCGGCGAACCGATGCAGGTCCTGCGGTCGCACGATCTGGGCGTGTTCGATCCGCCAACGGGCCGCGGCACCGACCCCCACGCGCTCATACCAGTCCAGCACCTCGGCATTGCCGCGATCCCCGATGGCGTGCGTCGCCACCTGGAGGCCCCGCGCCAAAGCCTGCCGATAGATGGGAAGGATCTCCTGCGGCGTCGTCTGCATCAGGCCGCGCGATTCGGGAGCGTCGGCATAGGGCTCAAACAGGGCCGCACCGCGCGAGCCCAGGGCTCCGTCCGCATAGACCTTGATCGCGCGGGTCATGACCAAGCCGTCATCGGTACCGCGCCGCCCCCCCGTCAGCAGCGGTCCGGCGTCGCCGAAATCGACAGCGTTATAGAGCCTCAGGGTCACCCCGCCCTCGACGTCCAGCTGCTCCAGCATCTCTATGTCGCGCCAGGCGGCACTCATGTTGTGCATCCCGGTCCAGCCGCGCCGGACATAGACCTGCATACCGGTCTGCAGGGCGAGGCGACGAGCTTCGTCCGTCTCGACCGGGATTGCCGGTGTGATCAGGCCCATGGCGGCATCGATCAGAAGCCCGGTCGGATCGCCGGCGACATCGTGTTCGATCTCTCCGCCGGCGGGCGCTACCGCGTTGCGGTCGATACCGGCAACCGCGAGGGCCGCGCTGGAGGCCACAAGGGCATGGCCGTCGGCGCGCCGCAAGATGACCACCCGACCCGGGGCCACCGCATCCAGGTCCTGGCGGTTCAGAAAGCGCGCCTCGGGCCAATGGGTCTCGATCCAGCCGCGGCCGACGATGGGGCCGTCTGGCGTCTCACGCGCCCAGTCGGCCAGCCGCTGCATGGCGTCGACGATCGAGGTCGAGCCGGACAGATCCAGCGTCAACTCGCGCTGGCCAATGCCGATCAGATGGGCGTGGCCGTCGGTGAAGCCGGGGTAGAGCGACGCACCTCTCAGGTCGATCCGGCGGGTGTCGGTACCGGCCAGCGCCAGCGCCCCCTCGCGATCGCCGACATAGACGATCCGCCCGTCATCCACCGCGACTCCGTCGGCTCTCGGATGATCGGGATCGGCCGTGAAGATCGGGCCGCCAAAAAGGATCAAATCCGCGTCCTGGGCAATGACGGGGCCAGCCTGAACGACCAGCAGGGCGCTGAGCGCGACGAGGGTTTTCATGCGGCGCACGCTAGTGCGATTGGACCGGCGTGAACAGCGTCAGAAGGCAAGGCTGCTCTACCTCGCGGCTCCCCTGCGAAGGTTGGGAGGGCGGCGGAGCGCCGGGCTTCGGGTCCAGTGACCGTGGATTTTGTTGTGCGTTTCGACCCAAGTCGGCCGGGCCTTCTGAAACCGAAAAGCGGTGTCCACTTTTCGGGAAGGCCCGGTTGCGTCGCTCCGCCGTGGATGTTTTCACGGAGCCCCTGCTGGGCGCCTCTCGTTCGAGACTAAGCAGCTGTTCTGGCCCCGGAAGGTCAGCTCCGTCCCAACGAGACGGGGCGCTGGAACCGACGGGTACTCCTCCCCGCCGCTGTCTCCGCTCATCCGCATCCCTGTGCCGACACGGTCGCTGGCCCTGCGCCCTCCCCGGCATAGGGACGGGTGGAAGTATGGAGGGGGCGCGGTGTTTGGGCGCGCTTGGGCGACTTAGCCCGCGCGCGAAGCGCGGCGGATCGCCTGTTCGTCCATGGCGGCAGATTCGCGGCGGTGGGCGGCGGCCAACTGGCTGAGACGGGTGGCTTCGGCGACGTGTTCGAACTTCTTGAGTTCCTCGAAGGCCGACATCAGGGCATCGCGGGCCCCGGTTTCTTCGCTTTCGACCTCGCGCAGGTCCGACTGGGCCGTATCGCGGCGCATCTTCCAGCCTCCGAGATAGGCTTGCAGCAGCCGGCTCGACGACGGACAGGCACGCGCATTCTCGGTTTCGAGCTCCCGCTCCGCATCCAGCACGGCAATGCGCATTTCTGCGGTCGCGCGACGGGTTGCGATGTCGGCCAAACGCTTTTGCAGCGTCTCGACCTCATAGTTCGAGATGCGGATCAGCGACTGCGCCCACTTCGTCATTGGATCGGCTCCTCAGCCCTGCCCTGGTTCAGTATGATCGCCAGACGGGCAAACGCTTCGTTAAGAGGCGTCGAATCGTCCTTGTTCTGGCGCAGGAATTCTTCCAGCGCCGGATTCAGCGCGATGGCGCGATCCACGATCGGGTCGGCACCGGCCCGGTACGCGCCGATTCGGATCAGCTCTTCCATGTCGGCATAGGACGACAGCGACAGGCGCGCCCGCTTGTTGAGCTCGCGTTCCTCGGGCGTCTGACAGTCCGGCATGGTGCGGCTGACGGACTTGAGCACGTCAATCGCCGGGAAGCGGCCGCGCTCGGCGATCTTGCGGTCCATGACGATGTGACCATCGAGGATCCCGCGCACGGCGTCGGCAATCGGTTCGTCGTGGTCGCCGCCGTCCACCAGAACCGTGAACAGGCCGGTGATCGGTCCGCCCCGCTTGCCATTGGGCAGGATTGGCCCCGGCCCCGCCCGCTCCAGCAGCTTGGGCAGTTCGGAAAAGACAGTCGGCGTGTAGCCTTTGGTCGTGGGCGGCTCACCGGCGGCCAGGCCGATCTCGCGCTGGGCCATGGCGAAGCGGGTGACCGAATCCATCAGGCACAGGACTTCCAGACCCTGGTCGCGCAGATATTCCGACAGGGCCAGGGTCATATAGGCCGCCTGGCGCCGCTTGAGCGCCGGCTCGTCTGAGGTGGCCACCACCACGATGGATCGGGCCAGGCCCGCTTCACCGAGAGTTTCCTCAATGAACTCGCGCACTTCGCGGCCCCGTTCGCCGATCAGGCCGACGACGACGGCATCGCAGGTCGCCTCACGCGCCAGCATCGACAGCAGCACGGACTTGCCGACGCCCGAGCCGGCGAAAATGCCCAGACGCTGGCCCCGACAGGTCGTCACGAAACAGTCCAGCGCCCGCACGCCCAGATCCAGCCGCTCACCCACCCGGTCCCGTGCATGGGCCGCCGGCGGCGCGGCCCGAAGCGGATAGGGATGTGGTCCGCGCGGCAGCGGGCCCTTGCCGTCGATGGGATGGCCGAAGGCATCGACGATACGGCCCAGCCAGCCCGTCGTCGGTCGCACGTTGGCCCCATCGGCGACCAGCCGGATGTCGGCCCCCGGCGACACGCCCTCGACCGGGCCGAACGGCATCAGCAGCGCCTTGGAATCCCGAAAGCCGACGACCTCGGCGGGAAGCGGTTCATTGGCCGCGCCCCGTTCGATCTCGGCGCGCGCGCCGACCGACAGGCGTGACAGGCCGCCGCGCGCCTCGATCAGGAGGCCGGAGACCGCCGCGACCTTGCCGGTGACGACCAGCGGATCCACGGCGCGGACGGCTTGAATGAGATGACGCACGAAGGCCCCTGAGAACTGACCTTCACGGATGCGGGAACGTGGTTAATGCGGCGTGAAAATCAGGCCGGGGCGTCAGTCGGAATGGCCGACTTGGGGGTCGGTTCGCGGCTGGTCGCGGCTGCGCCGACCGAGGCCGCCACGATGCAGCCGATGGCCAGCCACTGCAGGCCGCCCAGATGTTCACCCAGCAGAAGCAGGCCGGCCAAGGCCCCGACCGCCGGGTCCAGGCTGAGCAGAATGCCGAAGGTCCGGCGCGGCAGATGCTTCAGGGCCGCCATTTCCAGCGAATAGGGCAAGGCGCTCGACAGGATCGCCACGAGCAGGGCCAGGCCCAGCACCGTCGGGGTCAGGATCAACGCCCAGTCCATCTGAGGCAGGCCGACCGGGGCCACCACCAGGATCGCCGCGGCCATGCCGAGCGCCAGCGACCGGCCCGGATCGAAGTTCGACAGCTTCTTGCCCAGCACGATGTAGAGTGCCCAGAACACCGCTGCCGCCGCCGCAAAGGCCGCGCCGACCGGATCGATGGCCTGGCCCGTGAGCGGCAACAGCAGCACCAGCCCCAGCGCCGCCAGTCCGACCCAGGCGACGTGGCTGAGCCGACGCGCGCCCAATAGTGCCACACTGAGCGGCCCGATGAACTCGATCCCCAGGGCGATGCCGATCGGCAGGGTCCTCAGCGACAGATAGAAGGTCAGGTTCATCGCCCCCAGCACCAGGCCGAACAGAACCGTCAGCCACAGGTGCGCGCCCGTTCGCCGGGCCTTCCACGGCTGGAAGATCACCGCCATCACCAGGGCCGACAGGACGACCCGCAGCGTCACCGCGCTCTCGGCCCCGATCAGGGGGAAAAGGGATTTGGCGACGGTGGTGCCGAGGGCGAACGACAGGATCGCCGTGACGACCGCCGCATAGGGCCACAGGGTGCCGAGACGCGCGGCCAGGACAGGATGTTTCAGCGCCAGGGAGGTCATGGACGGAGCCTAGCGAAATCCTGCTTGCGCTTCCCGGCGATCTTCGCAGGATGCGCGTCTGTTTTCGTCACGCGCGGCCCCTAAATGACGGATTTCGTCAAACTCGATGCCTTCGACCGCAAGCTGATCGCGCGGGCGCGGGCCGACAATCTGGAGCCGGCGCGGGTGACGGCGGAGGCCGTGGGCCTGTCGGAATCGGCGGTGCTGCGGCGGATGCGACGACTGCGGGCCGAGGGCGTGATCGTACGCGACATCGCCGTGGTCGATCCGGCCCGGATCGCGCCGCGCCTCAACGTCCATGTGCTGGTGCGAATCCCGTCGCGGGATCGCAGGACGACCACGGCCTTCAAGGCGGCCATGAAGGCCAGCCCCGAGGTCATGGGTGCCTGGGACGTGACCGGCGAATGGGACTATCTGCTCAATGTCGCAGTGTCGACGATGGAGGCCTATGAGGCCTTCTGTGACCGCGAACTGGGCGAGGCGTCGGGCATCGACGACTTCCAGAGCATGATCACCATCCGCGAGGTGGTGGCGTTCGATCCGTCGCGAATGCCGCTGGCCGATTAGGCCAGCCGGTCCAGTAGCTCGCGCGCGAAGACCGACAGGGTGTCGTCGCGCGCGCCCATGACGATGATGCGGTCGCCCGGTCGTGCCAGCTCGAGCAGTCGGTCGCCACAGGCCGCGCGATCCACCAGCGCCTCGGCCTGCACACCCAGCTCGCGCAGGTCCGCGGCCAGGTCGGCGCTGCCGACCGAGCGGTCGGTCGTGCCGCCGTAATAGACCGGCTCGGGCATCAGCAGGACGTCACCCGGGGCCAGGCCGGCCTTGAAGGCCTCCGCCAGCTCGCACCGCATCAGCCGGATCGGGCCGTAGCCATGCGGTTGGAACATGATCAGAAGCCGCCCTTCGAAGGCCCGCAGGGTTCTGAGCGTCGCGGCGATCTTGTCGGGGTTGTGGGCGAAGTCGTCGATGACCGTCACCCCGCCCGCCGTACCCGTCACCTCCAGACGCCGGCGCACGCCGCGATAGTCCGCCAGGGCCCGGGCGGCCTTAGCCCTGTCGACGCCCAGGGCCTGGGCCGCCAACAGGGCCGCCAGCGCATTGGCGACATTGTGCAGGCCCGGCGTCCGCAAACTGACCGGCCAGGACCGGCCATCCGCAGCCCGGGCGGTGAAGTCGATGCCGTCAGGTCGCTGGACGATGTCGGTCGCAAACAGGTCGGCCTGCAACGAGGACAGGGAGAAGGTCACGGCCGCCCCCCCGGCCCGCTGGGCCAGGGTCGCGCTTTCGGCGTTGTCGTGGTTCAGGACCGCGACCCGCGACTTGGCGACGAAATCCCCGAACAGCTGGCGCAGTTCGTCCATCGACTTGTGGTCCAGGCTGATGTTCGAGACGACGGCGACGGTCGGATCGTACAGGGCGATGGTGCCGTCGCTCTCGTCCACCTCGGCGGCGAACAGGTCAGGGCGACCCATGCGCGCGGCCGCGAACGGAGTCTGGGGCGTCACATAGTTCAGCATATCGGCCCCGTTGATCACGGTCGGGTCCTGACCGGCGCGGTCCAGAATCCAGCTGAGCATGGCGGTGATCGTGGACTTGCCCGAGGTGCCGGCCACGCCGATGCGCTGATCGGCGCCGTTGAACAGCGCGCTGAGCAGTTCGGCCCGGCGCAGCACCGTGGCCCCGACACGGCGCGCCGACACCATGTCCGGCACCGTGTCCTCGACGGCGGCCGAGGCGACCATGATCTGGTCGGGGCTGACGACGCCCGAGCCGTCCTGGGGGAACAGGCCGATGCCAAGGCTTTGCAGGAACTCGAACCGCGCGGCGACGCGGGATTGGTCCAACGCCCGGTCGGAACCCTGAACCGTGTGGCCGCGGGCGCGCATGATCATCGCCAGCGGGGCCATGCCCGAGCCGCCGATACCGCAGAAAAAGTAGGACGATTGCGTCATCGGGCCTCTATAGACGGACAGGCGCGTTTGGGGAGAGCCGTTTGACGACTTCACCGTTCAGGATCGGCGTGGTCGCCCCCGCCGGGCGGTTCGACCCGGAGGCGGCCGAGCGCGTGCTCAAGCTGGTGGCGCTGCGACCGGGCCGCCCGGTCGAGCTTGTGATCCACCCGCAATGCTTCCTGAAAGACGGCCATTTCGCGGGGCCGGACAAGGCCCGTGAGGACGCCCTGGTCGAGGTCGCCAATGACGCCGGCATCGACGCGGTCTGGTTTGCGCGCGGCGGTTATGGCTCCAATCGCATCGCGGATGCGGCGGTGGGGCGGATGACGCCGGAAGCCCTGGCCAAACCGTTCCTGGGTTATTCCGACCTCGGCTTTGTGCTAGCGGCCCTGGTCCGGGCCGGAGCCGAGCGCGCGGCGCACGGCCCCATGTGCCAGGACGTCATGCGGCCCGAAGGCGACGTGGCGGCGATGCGGGCCCTGGACTGGCTGGTCGATGGCGATCGCGCGGCCTGCGAGCCCGAGGCCCTGAAGGCTCCCAGCCTGGCTTTCAATCTGACGGTCCTGTCCAGCCTGCTCGGCACGCCGCTCGAGCCGGACTTCTCCGGGCGGGTCTTGATGATCGAGGATCTGTCCGAACATCTGTACCGGATTGATCGCAGCCTGTTTCACGTCACCTCCAATCCCCACATCCGGCGAGCGGAAGGGCTGCGGCTGGGGCGCATCTCGGATGTGCCGGACAACGATCCGCCGTTTGAGCGGTCCGCCGAGGAGATTGCGCGGCACTGGTGTGCCGTCTCGGGCGTTGCCTTTCTCGGCACCGCCGACATCGGCCACGATGTCGCCAACAAGGTGGTGCCGTTCTGATCGATCACACCGGAGAGACCCGATGCGACTGGCCCTGCTTGCAACGCTCGCCCTGACCGCTTGTGCGACACCGCCTCCGTCGCAGCCGGTGGTCTTTGACGGCTCCGCGACCGCACGCCTCGGCCAGACGGTGCGGATCGGGGACGTCGCCATCCGACCGCTTGAGATCCTGGACGACAGCCGCTGTCCGGCCGATGTGCAGTGCGTCCAGGCCGGTTTCTTCAGGGTACGGGTCAACATCACCACGGCGCATGAGGATCGCACCGAAATCATGCAGCTGGGGCGCGGGCTGGCTCTGGAGGATGCCCGCAGTCTGCGTCTCACCGGGGTCGAGCCGACTCGCGGAGGCGGACCGCCCCCGCTCCCTGGCACCTACCGCATGACCTTTACCCTCGGCCCCGGCGATTAGGCCCTTTCAAGGTGAAAGCCGCCCGTCGGCGGGACGGGCGGCTCTCGACTTCAGGCTGGACAAGGCCCACGGGGTCGGTGGCGGGTCGCAGGCGCACCGGCGCTGAAGCTTTCCTTCAGGACGGCGCCTAGGCGTCGGCGTCGTCCTGACCTTCGTCCGGCTCGGGAGCACCGAGCATGTCTTCCGCGATCCGGTCGGTCGAGCCGCGCACGGCCTTTTCGATGGAATCGGCGATGTCAGGATTGGCCTTGAGGAACTCGCGGACATTTTCGCGACCCTGACCGATCCGGGTCGAGTCATAGGAGAACCAGGACCCGGACTTCTCGATCACCCCGGCCTTGACGCCCAGGTCGATGATCTCGCCCAGCTTGGAGACGCCCTCACCGTACATGATGTCGAACACGACCTCGCGGAACGGCGGGGCGACCTTGTTCTTGACGACCTTCACCCGGGTCGAGTTGCCGACGATCTCGTCGCGGTTCTTGATCGCGCCGATGCGGCGGATATCCAGGCGCACCGAGGCATAGAATTTCAACGCATTGCCGCCCGTGGTCGTCTCGGGCGATCCGTACATGACGCCGATCTTGTGACGGATCTGGTTGATGAAGATGACGATGCACTTGGACTTGGAGATGGAGCCGGTCAGCTTGCGCAGAGCCTGGCTCATCAGGCGGGCCTGAAGACCCGGCAGGCTGTCACCCATCTCGCCTTCGATTTCGGCCCGCGGCGTCAGGGCGGCGACAGAATCCACCACCACGATGTCGACCGCACCCGAGCGCACCAGGGTGTCGGTGATTTCCAGCGCCTGTTCGCCATGGTCGGGCTGGGACACCAGCAGATCATCCAGATTCACGCCCAGCTTCTGGGCATAGGTCGGATCCAGTGCGTGTTCGGCGTCCACGAAGGCGGCGACTCCGCCCTTCTTCTGGACTTCGGCCACGGTGTGCAGAGCCAGGGTCGTCTTGCCTGACGATTCCGGGCCGAAAATCTCGATGACCCGCCCGACCGGCAGCCCGCCGATGCCCAGCGCCATGTCCAGGCCCAGGGACCCGGTCGAGACGCTCTCGATCTCGGCCGCCACGCCGGCGGTCCCGAGCTTCATCACCGAGCCCTTGCCGAAGGCCCGATCGATCTGGGCGAGCGCCGCTTCGAGCGCCTTCGCCTTGTCCGAATCCTGCTTACCCACCAGTCTCAAAGCCGCCTGCGCCATCGAAGATCTCCCCTTACCTGATTCCCGCCGCCGTCCGGTCAGCCCCGCCATGGACCCGCCGCCGCGACAGGGGGCATATGTGCACGGTTTGTTCTCGTTCGCAATATGTTCTCGTTCGAACGATCAGCGCCGTTCTGGGCGTTGCGTCCGATCTTGGCGTGGCGCAGCCACCGTTCCGCCCGGCCCCGATCCTGGCGCGAAACCGGGCGCTGGTGACAAATCACATCGCGCGCGGCATGGATTGCCCGCAAACCTGTGGGAGGGGTGATCCGGGTGATTGCATCCGACGACGCGTTGATCTGTTTGCGGGCCGGCGATCAGGTCGGCCCCGTCATGCCGCCGATCGTGCAGGCGTCGCTGTTCCGCTTCGACAGTCTGGAAGAGCTGTATGCGGCGCAAGACCGCGAACACGAGGTCAGCGTCTATTCGCGCGGGGTCAATCCGACGGTGCGCGAGCTTGAGCGGGTGCTCGCCGCGCTTGAAGGGGCCGAATCCGCCAAATGCTTCGCCAGCGGCATGGGGGCGATTTCAGCCACGCTGTTCGCTCTGCTCAAGGCTGGCGACCATGTGCTGTTCTGCGGTGACATCTATGGGCCGACGCTGGAGCTGGCGCGGCGGCTCCAGACCTATGGCGTCACTCACAGCCAGATCCATCCGGTGAGCGCCGGCGAGGTGGAGGCGGCCCTGACCCCGGCGACCCGGCTGGTCTATCTGGAAAGCCCCGGCACCATGCGGTTCGAACTGCTGCCGATTACCGACATCTGCGCCCTGGCCCGGTCGCGCGGCATCCTGACCGCGATCGACAATACCGTCGCCACCCCGCTCTTGCAGAAGCCCCTGGCCCTAGGCTGCGATCTGACCCTGCATTCGTGCAGCAAATATATCGGCGGGCATTCCGATGCGCTGGGCGGCGCGGTGGCGGGATCACGCGCCCTGATCGAACGTATTTTCCGCGACGGCTATATGTTGCTCGGCGCGGCCATGGCACCGTTTGACGCCTTTTTGCACCTGCGCGGCCTGATGACGCTGCCGGCGCGGCTGGCCCGCCAGGGCAGCGACGGGCTGGCCGTCGCGCAATACCTGGCGGATCACGCCAAGGTGCGGAGGGTCTTTCACCCGGCACTGGCTGAAGGGCCGCAGGCCGCTCTGTTCCAAAGCCAGATGCGCGGGGCCTCCGGGCTGTTCGCCGCCGAGTTCGATTTTCCCGATCACGCCCAGACCCTGGCCTTCGCCAACCGCCTCAGGCTGTTCGGCAAGGCGATCAGTTGGGGAGGAGCCGACAGCCTGGTGTCCTCGCCGCACCGGCGCGATCCCGGCGCAGACCATACGGGTCGGATGGGGCGAACCCTACTGCGCTTTTCGGTCGGGCTGGAAGGCGCTCAGGTGCTGATCGACGATATTGAGGCCGCTCTGAAATGACGACGCCCGCAGAGCCCCCTGCCCCGCTGTCGATCTGGCTCGCCCTGACACCGGTGGCGGCCCTGTTTGGGGCGGTCATCCTGGGGATTGTCGTCTTCGGCGTCGGCGGCGAGCCGCTCTTGATCGCCCTGCTGATCGCCGGCTTCGTCGCGACCCTGGTGGCGCGCCGGCAGGGCCGCAGCTGGGGCGAGGTTCAGACGGCCGCGGGCCGGCTGGTCGGCGAGGCCCTGCCGGCGCTCCTGGTGCTGCTCAGCATCGGTGCCCTGCTTGGCAGTTGGATGTTTTCGGGCACCATCCCCATGCTCGTCGTGCTCGGCATCGACCTGATCGACCCGGCGTGGATGGCGCTGACCGCCTTTGTCGCAACCGCCTTGATGTCGGTGGTGACGGGGACCTCCTGGGGCTCGGCCGGCACCATCGGGGTGGCGATGATGGGCGCGGCGGCGGCGATGGGCCTGCCGCTCGCGCCGGTGGCCGGAGCGGTCGTGTCAGGGGCCTATTTCGGCGATAAGCTCTCGCCGATCTCGGACATGACCAATATCGCCGCCATCGGCGCGGGCGCGAACCTGTATCGCCACATCGGCCATATGCTGCCCACCAGCCTGCCGCCGGCACTGATCGCGATGGTCGCCTATGGACTACTGGCCGGTGCCGGAGTTGGCGATGCGGCGCAAGGGGCTGCGGGCGCCGCCGCGATCCGGGCCGAACTGGTGGCCCTGTTCGAGCCGGGCCTGTGGAGCGCACTGCCGCTGGCGGTGGCCCTGGTGGGGATCGCCATGCGATTGCCGCCCGCGCCGGTCATCCTCGGCTCCTCCCTGGTGGCCCTGGCGGTGGGTGCCCTGGCCGGCGGATTTCCGGCGGCGGCGGGGATCCACGCCTTCGTCGGCGGATTCGATCTGGCCAAGGTCGCCCCCGATTTCGGCACCAGCGACAGCCTGGCCAATCTGGTCGAGCGCGGCGGAGTCGTCTCGATGGCCCCCACCCTCGTCTATGTGTTCGCCGCCTTCGTACTGGCGGCGGGCATGGAGGTGTCGGGCGCGCTGGATGTGTTGCTGACGCGACTGCTGGCGGCGGTACGCGGGACGTTCGGACTGATCGCGGCAACCATGGCGGCCGGCGCGGCCATGGTCGGGCTGACCAGCAACGGCGGCGTGACCGCGCTGGTGGTCGGCGGCCTGTTCCGCCCCTCCTACGCCGAGCGCGGCCTCGCGCCCGAAAACCTCAGCCGCGCGGTCGAGGATTCGGCCACGGTGACAGAGCCGCTGATGCCCTGGACGGTGTCGGCGCTGTTCATGGCCTCGACCCTGGGCGTGACGACGCTGGAATATGCGCCTTGGGCGTTGTTCTGCTGGCTGGGGCCGGTGTTCGGCCTCTTGATGGCCCTACGCCATAAGCTGACCGGCAAGGGGCTAATGCTCGCGGCTGAGAGAGGATAGCGCGAACAGACGCCCTACCGCCCGCCGCCCAGGACCTGACCCAGGATGCCGCCGAAGCCGCCGCCGGGGCTGTTGCCGTCGGGGGTCATCATGTCGATGACGGCCGGGAGTTGCTGCGCGATGATCTCGGAGATCCGCTCGGGCGACAGGCCCATCTGCTGAGCCGCCCGCCCGATCATGCCGTCGCCGAGGATGGCGCGGACGCGTTCGGGCGTGATCGCCTGGTTGGCCCCTTGCGCGATCCACGATCCGATCTGGTCATTCAGGCCGCCGGCGCGCAGCTGGTCCATAACCGCATCCAGGCCGCCCATGTTCTGGACGATCTCGAACAGCTGTCCGTAGGTGCTGGCCCCCCCGGCATTGCCGCCCAGCGCACCGCCGATCATGTCGAGAATGTTCATGTCTGGTCTCCTTTTGAGTGTCAGGCCCCGGCGAACCGGGCGAAATAGGTGTCGATGACGCGTCGATAGACACGGGTGACAGCGCGAAGGTCGGCTTCCGACACCCGCTCGTCGATCTGGTGCATGGTCTGGCCGACCAGGCCCAGTTCCAGCACCGGGCAGATCGCCCGGATGAAGCGGGCGTCCGAGGTTCCGCCGGTCGTCGAGGCCTCCGGGCGGAGACCCAGCTCCGCCTCGACGGCATCCTGGATGGCAGCGGTGAACGGTCCTTCCTGGGTCAGGAAGGCATCGCCCGAATGCAGGAACTCAACCTCGACCTTCTGCCCCGAGGCGGTTTCGGCAGCGCGCGCCTCCTGCGAGATCCAGTCCATCAGGGAGGCCCCGGTGTGGGCGGGATTGAAGCGAATGTTGAACCGCCCCGTCGCCTGGCCGGGAATCACATTGGTCGCGGTGTTGCCGACGTCGAAGGTCGTCAGCTCCAGATTGGACGGCTGGAACGCCTCATAACCCTCATCTAGGCGCCGGTCGTTGAGCCGCTTCATCAGGTCGAGCAGGACCGGGATCGGATTGGCCCCGCGCTCGGGATAGGCGACGTGACCCTGTTTGCCGGTCACTGTGATCCAGACATTCAGCGATCCGCGCCGGCCGATCTTGATGGTGTCACCCAGCACGCTGAGCGACGACGGCTCGCCGACCACGCAGGCGTCGACCCGCTCGCCCTCGGCCATCAACTGCTCGACCACCCGCTTGGTGCCGTGGGTGGCGCGGCCTTCCTCGTCGCCGGTGATGAGGAAGGACAGCGAGCCGGGCGGATCGCCCTCAGCCAGCACCTGCGACACCGCCGCGATCCAACAGGCAATGCCGCCCTTCATGTCGACCGCGCCGCGCCCGACGACCACGCCCTCGACGACATCTGCCGCGAAGGGGTCGGATGACCAGGCCCCGGTCGGGCCGGTCGGCACCACATCGGTGTGGCCGCCAAAACAGAGGTTTGGCCCGGCGGTCCCGCGCCGGGCGTAGAGGTTCTCGATATCCTCGAACCTCATCCGGCGACAGGCAAAACCCAGCGCCTCCAACTCGGCCTGGACCAGATCCATCGCCCCTTCATCCGCCGGGGTCACGGACGGCTTGCGGATCAGGTCGCGGGTGAGGGATACGGGATCGACGAGGGCCATGGCGACGCTTCTAGGCTGCGCCGCGCCTCTGGAGAAGACTCATGCCCAGGATCGACCCGGACGACGCCCCGAACCGTGATGGGACGGCCTATCCGGCGCCCTATGACCAGCCGTGCCTCAACCGACGGCGAAAGCAGCTGGGCAACGCCGCGGGCCTGACCCAGTTCGGCGTCAACCGGCTGGAACTCGACCCCGGTGTCTGGTCGTCCCAACGACACTGGCATTCCGCCGAGGATGAATTCGTCTGGGTGGTGTCGGGCGAGGTCGTGTTGATCGACGATAACGGCGAGACGATCCTCAGGGCCGGAGATTGCGCCGGCTTCCCGGCCGGGGAACCCAACGGGCATCAAATCGTCAATCGCTCGAACCAGACGGCGGTCCTGCTGGAAGTCGGCTCGCGCCGCCCGGACGATGACGGCGTCGACTATCCCGACATCGACCTGATGCTGAACGATGGCGACAGCCGCTACCGCCACAAGGACGGCGCGCTCTATGACACGCCGAGCGGCCGCAAGACGTGAGCACCGACGCCCCGGAAAATCCACAGCCGACGCCGCCGGTTCCGCCGGGCGGGGACGGGACCAGTCCGTGGGGTCTTCGCGACTTTCGCCTGTTGTGGGTCGGGCGGGTGATTGCGGTGCTGGCGATCCAGATCCAGTCCTCGGCCCTGTTGTGGCAGGTCTATACGATCGCCAGGCGTGACCACCCGGTCGAACAGGCGAGCCTGTATCTGGGTCTGGTCGGGCTGGTTCAGTTCCTGCCGCTTCTGGCCTTCACCCTGCCGGCCGGAGAGATGGCCGACCGGCGCGACCGCAAGGGCACGGTGGCTCTGTCCATTGCGGTGGAAGGTGCCTGCGCCCTCGCTTTTCTGGCCATGGCGATCCATGGCTCGCCGCCGCTTTGGGGACTGTTGGCGGTCGCGGCGACCTTTGGCGCGGCACGCGCCTTCCTGGCCCCGGCCAGCCAGGCCTTCCTGCCGATGGTGGTGGGACGCAAGGCCCTGCCCGCCGCCATCGCCGCCCAGTCCATCGCCTTTCAGACCGGCGCCATCGCCGGCCCGGCCCTGGGCGGCCTGATCGTCGGCATCAATACGCCCCTGGCCTATGGTGTGGCGGCGGTGTTGTTTGCGGTCGGCCTGGGCTGTTTTCTGGCCATTCGCACCAGCGGCCGTCCCGTTCTGGTCGCGGGCCAGTTGCCGCGGCTCCAGGCGATGCGCGAAGGCCTGGCCTATGTCTGGAACACCAAGATCGTGCTGGGAGCGATCTCGCTGGATCTGGTGGTGGTGATGCTGGCCGGGGTGGCCCTGCTGACGCCGATCTTTGCGCGCGACATCCTGCACGTCGGGGCGCTGGGATTCGGATTGCTACGCGCCGCCTTCGGCGTGGGCGCGCTGGTGATGGCCCTTTATCTCAGCCGCTGGCCGATCACGCGGCGCGGCGGCGTGTGGATGTTCGCCGCCGTCGCCGTCTTCGGCGTCTGCACCCTGATCTTCGGCCTGTCGAAATGGGCCTGGCTGTCGGCCCTGGTGCTGTTTATCGGCGGAGCGGCGGACATGATCAGCGTCAACATCCGCCAGACCCTGATCCAGCTGGCCACGCCCGATCACATGCGCGGTCGGGTCAGTTCGGTGTCGATGCTATTCATCGGGGCGTCGAACGAACTGGGCGAGGCCTATTCCGGTGTCATGGTACGCTTCCTGGGGCCAGTCGGGGCGGCCGTGTTCGGCGGTATTGCCGCGATCGGAGCGACCGGACTGTGGGCCTGGAGGTTCCCGGGCCTTCGCAAGGCGGACCGGCTGGACTGAGGCCGCCTGCTCACCGGCCCCAGAATCGGCGCTGAGACGGCTCGCGCTGGCGGGTGTCGCGGATCAGGGCCACAGGGATGAGCGTTTCCTGCGAGGCAGACGGACACTCGAAGCGCGCGACCTCGCGGCCCGATCGCTGGACGACGACGCCGGACTCACCGGGATGTCGTGCGTCCCCGCGCCCTCCGGTCTGGCTGGAATAGACGACATAGTCGTAGTTGCCGTTCTGGAACCGCACCCGTGTCTGGACCCCTTCGCCGCGCCGACGATCGACGCCATAGCTCACGGAGTCCGAGCTGAAGGCGCGCTCCAGATTCAATTCCGGAGCTCCGGGCCGGCCAAAGCGATAGGCGATCTGTTCGTCCATACAGACCGACAGGACGCGGCCGTCCTGGAACGGGCAATTGTAGAGCGTCTCTTCTGCATTGCGGCAATGCGAGGCACTGGCGGGACTGCGGACGGGTTGAGGCTCGACCTGGGTGACGGGCGTCAGGCGGGGCTCCTGGGGCAGGGGGTCCGGCTCCGCCGCGTCGACGACGGGGGTGACCTCAACCGGCGAAGCCGGTTCGGGATCGGGCATCGTGGCGGGTTCTTCGCCGCCTGCGGCGACCTCGACCTCGTCCGGCGCATCTGCCGGCGGGATCGGCGGTCCCTCCGGTTGATCCCCCGGCTGAACCAGATCGACGCGCAGCGGCGGCCCTCCAATCGTCGGATTCGGCGCATCGCGTGACGGAGCCAGCTTAGGATTGCACGCCGCGACCGCCAGGGCCGCCAGCGAGATGACCGTCAGGACCGTAGCCGATCGGGATGACATGAAGTGCTCCGCGAGATGTGCCGAAGCGGCCCCCGCCGCTCGCTCACCGTACGTCGCGCACTGAACATGACTGGAGGCTGACTGGAGACGTCAGGCCAAAGCCATCGACATCAATCCCGCAGCAGCTCGTTCACCCCGGTCTTGGCCCGTGTCTGGGCGTCCACCCGCTTGACGATGACGGCGCAATACAGACTCGGCCCGCCGTTCGGGTCAGGCAGACTGCCCGGCACGACCACGGAATAGGCCGGCACCTCGCCGCGGAAAACCTCGCCGGTGGCGCGGTCGACGATCTTGGTCGAGGCCGACAGATAGACCCCCATCGCTAGGACCGCGCCCTCGCGCACGATGACGCCCTCGGCGACCTCGGCGCGCGCGCCGATGAAACAGCCGTCTTCGATGATGGTCGGATTGGCCTGGAGCGGCTCCAGAACGCCGCCGATCCCGGCCCCGCCCGACAGGTGCACATTCTTGCCGATCTGGGCGCACGATCCGACGGTCGCCCAGGTGTCGACCATCGTGCCCTCATCGACGAAGGCTCCGATGTTCACGAACGACGGCATCAGGATGACGTTCTTGCCGATGAAGGCCCCCGCCCGCACGACGGCACCCGGCACGGCGCGAAAACCCGCGTCCTCGTAGCGGCGGGCACTCCAGTTGCTGAACTTGTTGGGCACCTTGTCCCACCATGGCCCCAGCGCGGAATGATTATGGGCGTCGTCAACGCCGTGCATGACCTGATTGGCGTTCAGCCGGAACGACAGCAGCACCGCCTTCTTCAGCCACTGATGGGTCGTCCAGCTTCCGGCCGTCTCGCGGCTGGCGACGCGCAGCGAACCGTCATCCAGATGCGCCAGCGCCGTCTCGACCGCCTTGCGGATGTCGCCGTGGGTGCCGGTCGAGACATTCGCCCGGTCTTCCCAGGCGGCTTCGATGGTCGTCTTGATGGCGGCCAGATCGGTCATGGCAGGGTCGGCTCCGCGAAGGTCAGGGATTCAAGAAACGGGGTCAGATGTTCGGCCCGGTGATGCACGAACGGAGCCTGGGATGCCAGAGCGTGCGGCCCGATGAGGACCGTCGTCATACCCAGATCCGCCGCCGGCTTCAGATTGCGCGCCGTGTCCTCGAAGAAGGCCGTCCGGCCCGGATCCAGTCCGAAGCGCTCTGTGACAGCCTTAAAGGTGCGCGGGTCCGGCTTGGGGATCAGGCCACCGCTTTCGATGTGAAAAACCCCGCCGAACAGATCGGCGATCCCGAGGCGCTCCAGCACGCGCCCGGCATGGCCCGCCGATCCATTGGTGAAGACAAACCGCCGGCCGGGCAATCGCGCCAGAGCGGCCCTCAGCCGGGGGTCGGGCACGATGCCGTCCAGCGGCACATCGTGGATGTCGACCAGGAAGTCCTCGACCGAGACATCATGCTCTCTCAACAATCCCGGCAGGGACGCGCCATGCGCCTCGAACCAGCCCCGCTGGACGATCCGTGCCTCCTCGGCGTCCAGTCCCGTGATCCGCATGACGAAGCCGGTGATCCGCTCGCGGATCAGATCCATGATCCCGGAGTCCTCCGGGTAGAGCGTGTCGTCCAGGTCGAACAGCCAGGTGTCGATGTGGGGAAGCGACGTCATGGTCTTCGCCCCGCCAGGGGAGAAGAGGGCCCCGCGTGCCGGCACCCGCAGGGCAGAGGCCCACGCGGGAGATGAGGGTCGGGATTCCGCGGCGTGGAAACGCCCTCACCTCCCGCAACATCGCTTCGCGCGACGCGCTCAGCGTGGCGGGGCGCTCCTCTCCCCTTCGGGGCGAGGAACCGATTCATCCCGCCTGGACCAGGGTGCCGGCACCGTGCTCGGTGAACAGTTCCACGAGCATCGCGTGGGGGCGTCGACCGTCGAGGATGACCACGGCCTCGACCCCGGCCTCGACGGCGGCGATGGCTGTTTCCAGCTTGGGGATCATGCCGCCGGTGGCGGTGCCGTCCGCGATCAGGCCGCGCGCCTGGCTGATGCTCATCTGGCGGATGATGTCACCGGACTTGTCTTTCACGCCCGGCACATCGGTCAGCAGCAACATTCGCTTGGCTGCCAGCTTGCCCGCGACGGCCCCGGCGACGGTGTCGGCATTGACGTTGAACGTCTCACCCGTGGCCGACACCCCGATCGGTGCGATGACAGGCACCCAGTCGGCGTCCGACGAAATCAGCCGGTCGATCAACTTGGTGTCCACCGCTGTCGGCTCTCCGACGAAGCCCAGATCGACCTCATGTTCGATCATGCTGTCGGGATCGCGCTTGGTGCGCTTGGTCTTTTCGACGGTCAGCAGGCCGGCGTCCTTACCCGACAGACCGATGCCGCGCACATCGGCTTCCTTGCCGGCCATGGTGATCCAGTGGGCGATTTCCTTGTTCACAGCCCCCGACAGGACCATCTCGGCCACCTGCATGGTGTCGGCGTCCGTGACGCGCAAACCGTCGACAAAGGCCGATTTGACGCCCGCCTTGTCCAGCATGGCACTGATCTGCGGCCCGCCACCGTGGACCACGACCGGGTTCACACCCATCAGCTTGAGCAGCACCACATCGGCAGCGAACTGCTTGGCCACGGCGCTCTCGCCCATGGCGTGGCCGCCATATTTGATGACGACCGTCTCGCGGTCATAGACCTGCACATAGGGCAGCGCCTCGGCCAGCATCTTGGCCGTGTCCCAGGCCCGCGCTTCGGATTGGCGTTCGATCTCATCCATGGGCGGGGCTGATAGCGGTCAGGCGCGGTGCTGTCACGACAAAGGAAGCCCCGCCACCTCGCCGAGGATTTCATAAGATCGTTTGCGCGCGGCGTGGTCCCAGATCTGGCTGGCGACGATGATCTCGTCGGGTTGATAGGTTTGAACGAAGTCGGACAGCCGGCCGCGCACGGTATCTGGCGATCCGACGGCCGAACAGGACAGGGCCTGATCCAGCATCGCGCGGGAGGCAGGGTCGAGTGCCTCATAATAGCCGGGCTGCGGCGTGGGGAATTTGCCGAACCGCCCGGTTCTGAGATTGACGAACGCCTGCCGGATCGAGGTGGCCAGATCCTTCGCCTCATCGTCTGTGTCGGCGGCGATGACGTTGTAAGCCAGCATGACGTGCGGCCGGTCGAGTTGTTCGGACGGCTGGAAGGTCTGGCGATAGACCTGAATGGCCTGGGTCAGATCTCCCGGCGCGAAATGGCTGGCGAAGGCGTAAGGCAGGCCGAGCTGCGCCGCCAGTTGCGCCCCATAGAGCGAGGAGCCCAGGATCCAGAGCGGCACATCCTGACCTTCGCCGGGGACGGCGCGCAGGCGTTGGCCTTCCTCGGCGGGATGAAACCACGCCTGGAGCTCCAGCACGTCCTGCGGGAAGCTGTCGACGTCACCCTGACGCGTACGGCGCAGCGCCCGCGCCGTCGCCATGTCGGTACCCGGCGCCCGGCCCAGACCCAGATCGATGCGACCGGGATACAGGGCGTTCAACGTGCCGAACTGTTCGGCGATCTGCAGCGGCGCATGGTTGGGCAGCATGATGCCACCGGCCCCGACCCGGATCGTCGAGGTGGCGGCAGCCACCGCCCCGATCAGCACCGACGTCGCCGCCGAGGCGATACCCGGCATATTGTGATGCTCGGCCATCCAGTAGCGATGGAAACCCAGCGCCTCGACATGACGGGCGAGGTCCAGGGTGTTGGCCAGGGACGCGGAAACGTCCGAGCCCTCAGGAACCGGTGACAGGTCCAGAACGGACAGCGGAGGGAAGGTCATCTCCGCCATATGGGTTCGGAATTAGGACTATGCCAGTTCGCAGGCTCGCATGACCTCGGCGCGCAGTTCGGGGATGCCCTCGCCCTTGTCCGACGAGGTGACGACCACTGCCGGATAGGCGGCGGGGCGCTTGGCGATGGCCTTCAGGGTTTGGGCGGCCATGGCGTCGCCCTCCCCCTTCTTCAGCTTGTCGGCCTTGGTGAGGACGATCTGGTAGGAGACGGCCGCCTCATCCAGCGTGTCCAGCGCCTCGGTGTCGACGGCCTTCAGTCCGTGGCGGCTGTCGATCAGCAGATAGACGCGTTTCAGGCTGACCCGACCGCGCAGATAGTCGCGGCCCAGATTCTGGAACTTCCTCGTCACCTGCTTGCCGGCCTTGGCCCAGCCGTAACCGGGAAGGTCAACCAGACGCAGCCGTCCGCCCAGGTCGAAGAAGTTGACCTCGCGCGTGCGCCCCGGCTCGTTGGAGGCCCGCGCCAGCTTGTTCATCCCGACCAGGGCGTTGATCAGGCTGGACTTGCCGACATTCGAGCGCCCGGCAAAGGCGACTTCCGGCAGGTCCGGGGCCGGGAGCTGTTCGATCTTGGCAGCACCCATGACGAAGGTCGCCGGCTGGGCAAACAGGATGCGCGCCGCCTCAAGGTCCTCGTCGGTGAAGGCGTCGGTCACGCGTCCTTCTTCTGGCGCAGCCGTTCGATGAAGGTGTCGATCGGGTTCTCGGCCTTGAAGCGATGCATGATCACATACTGCTGGATGATCGTCAGGATGTTCGACCAGGTCCAGTAGATCAGCAGACCGGCCGCGAACGGAGCCATGATGAAGGTGAACAGGATCGGCATCATGCCGAATATCTTGCGCTGCATCTCATCGGTCGGCGGCGGGTTCATCTGGGTCTGCAGCCACATGGTCGCGCCGTACAGCAAGGCCAGGACGCCCAGCGCCAGGGTGATGCCGCCCACATGATGGCTGACCCCGATCAACCCACCGATCAGCGGGGCCGAGGCCGGATCCCACGGGATCAGGCCGAACAGGTTCCAGATGTTGGACGGGTCGCGCGCCGACAGGTCGCGAATCCAGCCGAAGAACGGCGCGTGCCGCATTTCGATGGTGACCGTCAGCACCTTGTACAGCGAATAGAAGATCGGAACCTGGATCAGCATGGGCCAGCAGCCGGCCAGCGGATTGACCTTCTCGCGCTGGTACATGGCCATGATCTCCTGCTGCTGCTTGGCAGGATCGTCCTTATGTTTGGCGCGGATCTCCTCCATCTTGGGTTGGAGCATCCGCATCCGGGACATCGATTCATAAGCCTTGTTGGCCAGTGGGAAGAGCACCAGCTTGACCACCACCGTCATCAACAGAATGGCGACGCCGAAGTTGTGGACGAGACCGTAGAAGAACTCGAGCACCGTGAAGAACGGCTTGGTCAGGAACCAGAACATTCCCCAGTCAATGGCGTCGGTCATGCGGGGCGCACCCAGCTGTTCGCCGTAGCTGGTCAGGATTTCGTTGCGTTTGGCACCGGCAAACAGGTGCACGGTTTCGGTCGCCGAACGGCCGGCCGGAATGACCCAGGTTCGCGACTGGAACGCCGTTTCGAACGTGCGGACCCCATTGCGCTCGGCCGTGCGGAACTGGCCCTGGAAGGATTCGTCCTGCTCCGGGATGAAGGCGGTCAGCCAGTATTTGTCGGTTATGCCGATCCAGCCGCCCTGGCCCGAGAAGCTCTCGGCCTCCTCCTCGTCTTCCCAACTGTTGTACTTGGACTGGTGTAGCTGATCGCCGAAGACGCCGATCGCCCCTTCATGCACGATGGGTTGGCGGCCCAGATCGGCGGGAATGCCGCGGCGCTGGATCGCACCGTAGGGTGCCAGGGTGACGCTGTTGCTGGAGTTGTTGTCCACCCGGTCGGTGATCGTGAAGAGATACTGGTCATCGACCGCGATCGTGCGCGTGAAGGTCAGGCCCTGTCCGTTGTCATAGTTCATGACGATCGGATGGCCCGGCGACAGCTCGGTGCCCGAGCGCAGCACCCATTGTGTGTCTGCCCCCGGCAGGCCGCCGATGTTCTGTCCACGCCAGCCGACATAGGCGAAATACGCATGCTCGACGCCCTCGGGGCGCAGCAGTTCGATGGTCGCTGGGTCGTCCAGGGTGATGCGATAGTCGTTCAGATAGAGCTGGTCGATTCGCCCCCCGGTCATGCTGACCGAGCCGGTCAGGGCCGGGGTCTGGATCGGAACCCGCGCCGACCGCGCCAGAGCCGTGCGCTCGTCGACGAAGCCGGACGGCGCGTCACTGGAGGAAGCCCCCGGAGCCGCCCCCACACCCTCGGCCGGTGCCTGGGCTTCCGCCGCCGCGCGGGCCGCCTCCGCTCGCCGCTGGTCGATCGGACGCATGACGAACCAGTAGTAGACGCCAAAAATCAGCAACGAGGCGACGATGAAAATCACCAGGTTGCGGTTGTTCTCTTGCTGCATGGGAAGAAGCGGCTTTCGCGGTAGGGGCGTGTCGGGCTGTATATAGGGCGCGCTAAGGCTCAAGCCCACGGTCGGCGGCGAGCCTTATCAGCGCGGTTTTCACATCGTCAAGCAATCGCGGCCAGGGACGGTCCGCGCAGGATTGGCGCGCGATCAGCACATAGTCGGCTCCGGCGATACCATAGTCGGGAATCAGCCGGCGCGCCGCCTCGCGCAGGCGGCGCTTGGCCCGGTTCCGGACCACCGCTCCGCCCAGCTTGCGCGTGGCGGTGAAGCCCACGCCGATGGCCGAATCGTCGTCGGCCCGGTCACGCGTCTGAATCAGCACGGCCCCGCAGGGGCGCGCCAGGCCCTTGGCCGTGGCCAGAAACTGGGGCCGGACCTTCAGACGACGCAAAACGACGCGCTCTTTTCGGAGCGCGTCGTCGTAAGTGCGTTCAATGTCGGGCACCGGCCTGACCAGGCCGAACGGCCTTAGGCCGTCAGGCGCTTGCGGCCCTTGGCGCGGCGACGCGCCACGATCTTCTGGCCGTTCTTGGTGGCCATGCGCGCACGGAAGCCGTGACGGCGCTTACGCACGATCCGGGACGGCTGATAGGTCCGCTTCACGATAGGACTCCAAGGCAATAGATAGGACTGCGCCGGACCGGAGTCCGTCGCGGGAGGCGGGCGTATAGGCGCAAAGGGTCGGGGGTGTCAACCGACACCCGTTAGTACAGCACCCGGAATCTGAGCGCGCCGTCCACGGCCTTCAGGCCGTCCAGAGCTTCGGGATCGTAGTCACCATCGACGTCGACGATGACATAGCCGGTGCGCTCGTCGGTCTTGAGATGCTGGCCCAGCACGTTCAGGCCGCCCTCTGCCAGGGCGCGGTTGATCGCCGCCAGCACGCCTGGCTGATTCCGGTGGATGTGCAGTAGGCGGTGGGCACCGGAAACCTCGGACAGGCGCACGTTCGGCAGGTTGACGGCAAAGGTGGTGTCGCCGCGATTGACGAAGCCCAGCAGCCGCTCGGCAGCGAACTCGGCGATGGCTTCCTGGGCCTCTTCCGTGGAGCCGCCGATGTGCGGCGTCAGGATGACGTTTGGCAGGCCCTGCAACGGACTGACGAACCCGTCGGAGTTGGCGACTGGCTCTTCAGGGAAGACATCGACCGCCGCCCCGCCCAATCGCCCGCTGCCCAGCGCCTCGGCCAGGGCCTCGACATCGACCACATGCCCCCGCGAAAGATTCAGCAGGATCGCGCCCGGCCTCATGCGCGCCAGTTGGTCGGTTCCGAACAAACGGGCGTTGTCCGGCCGTCCATCGACGTGCAGCGTCACCACATCCGCCTGCTCCAAAAGGGCGTCCAGGCTACGAAGCCGGTGGGCATTGCCCAGCGCCAGCTTTTCATCGAGATCGAAAAAGACGACGCGCATCCCCAGGGCCTCGGCCAGAACCGAAAGCTGGGCCCCGATTGCGCCATAGCCGACGATGCCCAGCGTGCGGCCGCGCAGTTCATGGGCACCGTCCGCCGACTTGTCCCAGCGTCCGGCGTGCAGAGCCGCCGACTTGTCGGCTACGCGTCTGGTCAGCGCGATGGTCAGACCCAGCACCAGCTCAACGACAGAGCGGGTGTTCGAATAGGGCGCGTTGAACACTGCCACCCCCCGGTCCGCCGCGGCCGGCAGGTCGATCTGGTTGGTTCCAATGCAGAAGGCCCCGACGGCCAGGAGCCGATCCGCCGCCGCCAGCACCCGGGCGGTCACCTCGGTCTTGGAGCGGATACCCAGAACATGGACGCCGGAGATACGTTCGATCAGGGCGGCCTCGTCCAAAGCCCCTTTGACCGTCTCGACCTGGTAGCCCTCGGAGCGAAATCTCTCGGCGGCCCTGGGGTGCACATTCTCCAGCAACAACACCTTCATGCGGCCGCGGGGATAGGAGAAGCGACCAGCGAAGCCCTCGGCGTGCAGGATCTCGTCCAAGGACGCGGCCACGCCGTCGGCCCGCTCGACCACGCGCGGGCGGCTGACGATCTCGGAGAAGGCCCAGAAACGGTCGGCCAGACCGGCCTCACGCACCCGCCAGTCGCCCCAGCCGTCGCCGATCATCACGACCGGACCGGACAGGTTGAGAGCCTGAACCGCTGCCAGCTTGCCGTCTTCGTAAGCGAGCGGATTGTCGGTATCGACGCCGGCCACGCGGCCCGTGGCGTCATAGATCAGGTCGTTGGCCAGGACGTGGGAGTCCTCAAGCCCCAAGGCTTCGGCCACCGGTGTAATCACCGACTTGAAGCCGGCTGACACGATGTAGATCTGACCGGCGTGACGCCGCAGCGCCTCCAGATTGCGCGCCACCGACGGTGCCAGTTGTGCCAGCGCATTCGCCGCGACCGCCTCGACGTGGCTCCGATCCGCGTCGACCAGGGCCAGACGCCGCGTCAGGGCCTCATGGAAATCGAGCCGGCCGTCCATGGCCTCGTCGGTCAGGCGCGCGATGTCCACACGGCGGTTCTCGGCCTCGGGGTGGCCCGCCAGAGCGACGTCGGCCAGGGCCTCGAGGGTCTCGAACCCGACCAGGGTAGAATCAAAGTCGATCAGCAGCGTGGGGAGGCGGCGCATGGCCCCAAGCTGACCCGTCTTCGCAGGTGCGGCAAGACCTAAGAGCGGTCGCGCTGGTCGTTCAACACCACGGCCACCGCGCCCAGGAGGGCGGCGACGGCGGCGACGGTACCCACGCCTTCGACCGCATGGTCCTTGGCATAGCGCACGGCCCGGTCGGTGACCGGGCGGGCCCGCCCCGGCAGATCGAGATCACGAAACCGCCCTGGCACATCCAGGTCGCGAATACGCCCGCCGACGTCCAGGTCCCGCCAGCGGCTCCCCATGCCGTCGCGCCAGTCTTCAAAGCGCGCGCGCCAACGCCGAAGGCCGGTGGCCTCGCGTGCGTCCTGGCCGATCAGTCGGTGAACCGCGACGGCCCCGGCCAGGATCAGAAACAGGCCGAGCACTGCGCCTGCCGTCGTCTTGGGATGCATTCGCGCCTGAGCCAACAGGCTCGAGCGGCGCACGAAGGGGTAGCGTACTTCTTCCATCAATCCATCCTCGGTTGGATCCCACAGACCGTCTTCGGTCGTTCGGTAGTCCGCGTCCCGGTCCCTGTGGAATATCGGGGATGTCAGGGCGAACAGGGGCTCGGCCAGGCCGGGGATCAGGTGGTGGAACGCCGCCATCAACCGTCCCCCGCCGCCTACCGTGATCTCGCGGATCGGGTGGCCGGCACAGTGCAGAATGACGTCGGCGACGACATGGGCCGCATAGACGGGCCCGGGGTTCTTCATGGCCTGACCGGTCAGGTTCAGGGCGTGATCCTTGTAGGGCGTGTCGATCGCGGCGGGCTTGACCAGGGTGACGGCGATCGGGGCCTGCTCGCGGATCAGCTCCATCCGCAGCGCATTGGTGAAGCCCCGTACTGCGTGCTTGGACGCCGAATAAACCCCCTGGACCGGCAGGGGCGCATCGCCCAGAACCGAGCCGACGGTGATGATGGCCCCACCGCCGTCCTGCTCTCTCAAAGCCTCGGCGGCCAACAGCGAGCCGTTGACGACGCCCCAGTAGTTCGTCTCGAACAGACGCCGATGATCTTCTGTCTGGATCTCGCGGATCGGGCCGTAGATCGAAACGCCGGCGTTGTTCACCCAGGTGTCGAAGCCGCCGAACAGGCGCCGACACTTGTCGGCGGCCGCCGCCAGCGCCACGGGATCGGCCACATCGGCCACGGCATAGGCGGCGCGGCCACCAGCCTGCTGAAGTTCCTCGCATAGGGCCCGCAGATCGTTTTCGCCGCGGGCGATCAGGAACACCCGTGCCCCCCGCTCTGCCGCGCGACGCGCCGTCGCCAGGCCGATGCCCGAGGTCGCCCCGGTGATGGCGATGGTCTGCTGATCGAGCGGCTTGAGGCGCGGTCGGCTCATGGGGGGGTGTCTCCGGCAGTCAGGATTGAAACGATCCGGTTCGGATGGAGGTTCCTCTAGACCTTATCAGCACCGGCGCGAACGCCTATCTGTCGGACATGACATTCCCGAATGACGATATGACCGCCCAGTTTCTGTTGCCCGACCGTCCGGTTGTGGGGCGTCTGGTGCGGCTGGGTGACGCCGCTGACGAGATTCTCAGCCGCCACGCCTATCCCGAACCCGTAGCCAACCTCCTGGGTGAGGCTCTGGCCCTCGCCGCTCTGGTTGGCGGCTCTTTGAAGTTTGATGGCCGGCTGATCGTTCAGGCCCAGGGCGATGGCCCCGTGTCCTATCTGGTGGTCGATTACGACACCGACGGCGCGCTGCGCGGCTACTGCAAGTTTGATCCCGAACGGGTGGCTGCGGCCTCGCAAGGCTTCGTGCGCCCAGGGGCCGAGACCCTGCTGGGTCAGGGGGCCTTTGTGATGACCGTCGACCGGGGCGAGGATATGGGCCGCACCCAGGGAGCCGCACCCATACAGGGTGAAACCCTGGCCCTGTGCGCCGAGACCTATTTCAACCAGTCCGAACAGCTGCCCACGCGGGTGGTGCTGGGCGTAGCCAAGGTGGACGGCAAATGGCGCGCCGGCGGCGTGATGATCCAGCTGATCGCCCCCGACGATCTGCGCGGCTCGACCGAGGAAGCGTGGGATCACGCCCGCGCCATCGTCAACACCCTCGCCGAGGACGAGCTGACCGATCCGAAGCTGTCGACCGAGGCCCTGATGTTCCGCCTGTTCCATGAGGACGGCGTCCGCCTGTTGCCCGGCAAGCCGCTGGCGGCCCAGTGCCGCTGTTCACAGGATCGGGTCGAAGGGATGATCCGCTCCTTCGAGCCGGAAGCCGTCGCCGAGATGGTCGAGCCGGACGGCCAGGTCCATGTGACCTGCGAGTTCTGCTCGCGCACCTATCAGGTGGCTCCGCCCGAGGTCGGGGCCAGCGCCTGACGCAAGGCGGCGAACTTCGCGTCTGTCTCGAGACGTTCGGAGACGGGGTCGCTGTCCGCGGTGATCCCGGCTCCGGCCAACGACCTCCAGGTCCAGCCGTCCGCAGTCTGGCTGAAGGCCGCCGTGCGGATCAGGACCGAGGAATCCATTTCCTGATCTGACGCGATCCGCATCAGGGCCCCACACCAGGGCCCGCGCGGCGCGGCCTCCAGTTCGGCGATCACCCGCATGGCCTGATGCTTGGGCGCGCCGGTGATCGAACCGGGCGGAAAGGTCGCGCCGATCAGCTCGGCGATCCCCTGCCCTTCGGCCAGCTCGCCCTCGACGGTCGAGACGAGGTGCCAGACGTGGGGGAAGCGCTCCACGCCGTTCAGCTCGGTCACGACGACGCTGCCCGGGGCGCAGACGCGCGCCAGGTCGTTTCGCATCAGATCGACGATCATCAGATTTTCGGCCCGGTCCTTGGCGCTGGCGACCAGGTCCTCGGCCAGGGCCGCATCGGCGGCTGGCGTCGCTCCGCGCGGTCGCGTGCCCTTGATCGGCCGGCTGCGCACCCGCCGCCCCGACACCGACACGAACCGTTCGGGCGAATGAGACACGAGCGCGCGGCCCTCCAGTCGCCAATAGGCCGCCAAGGGCGCGGGGCTGGCGCTCACCAGGCGCTCAAACACGGCCAAGGGCGTGTCTCCGCTCCCGAGTTGGCCCGACCAGGCCTGGGCGATATTGGCCTGGAACAGCTCGCCCTCGCCGATCCGGCGCACCACATCCGCCACGGCAGCTTCGTAGCGTTCGGGCGGGGCGACGGGCTCTAGCGCCCCCTCGCTGACGGCACCGGGATCATTGCGCCGAGCCTCGAGCCAGCTCGTGGCGTCGCCGGTTGCGAGGATTTGGCCCGTGGCATGATCGAACGTCAGCCACTGCGGATAGTCGGCCAGCACCAGGTCGGGCCAGCGTCCGTCGCGCGGAAGGTCGAGCCCTTCCAGTCCGGCCCCGAACTCATAGGCGGCCAGGCCCAGCACCGTCCCGGTCGCCTCGGCCAGAAAATCTCTCAGAGCCTGAACGCCGTCTTCGGTCCTGGTCAGTACGAGGGTTCGTGTCGGTCGCCGGAACAGGAAGGACCGGGTCGCGCCTGGCGAGCCGTCCGACAGCAACAGCGCCGCCCATGGCTCGTCCGCGAAGGGTCGCAGCGCCGAGAGAGGATTGATCCCGCTCAGGCGGTCAGCCTTTCGATGATGCGCGCGCGCGTCGCGGCATCCAGCCCCAGCGCCATCTGGAAATAGCCGTCGAGCGATCCGGACTGGCGGTCAATCTCGCCGAATGTGACGTCCAGATAGGCCGGTTCGACGCCGACGAAGGCGACCACAGCCTCGGCCGAAGCCGGTCGGCCGCTCCAGCGCGACATCCGTTCGGCGATCTCCGGAGCGCGTTCCTCGAGCCGTACGGCAGTGTTCGTCAGGACATAGTCCTCGATGACGTCGTCAGGATTCACGCCGACCATCCGGTGCGTCAGGGCCGCCAGAATGCCGGTTCTGTCCTTGCCCGCAGCACAGTGGATCAGCACCGGCTGGTCGCTGTCGGCCAGGGTGCGGAAATAGCTGGCGAAGAGGTCCAGGTGCGGTGCCTCGAATGGAATGCGCCGATAGGCCGAGGTCATGAACTCGCGGCTGGCGTCCGGCGTCAGGTCGCGGCTCTTGAGGAACTGGATATGCGGGGCCTCGGTCAGGTCGTCGGGCTGGGCCGGGGCGGTCAGGACCGTCGCCCGACAACCGGCGGGCCGGCGCGACGGCTGTTGCTCGCGCTCGCGCACGCGGCGCAGGTCCACCACAGTCCCCACACCCAGGGCCGCGAAGCGTTCCAGATCCGCGTCCGTGGCATTGGCCCAATGGCCGGAACGGTACAGACGCCCGCCGACCAGTCGGCGCGAAGCGGCGGTGGCGTAATCGCCATAGTCCCGGACGTTCTCGACGCCTTCGAATTCGTGGATGCGCTCAGTCACCCAGACTGAATAGCGGGCTTCAGGTCTGCCCGTCCACCAGGGCGCTCATCGCCTGAAGATAGCGGGTGAAAGCGGCGCGCCCCGCCTTGGTGATCCTGGCCTGGGTCTGCGGCTTGCGGCCGACGAATTGTTTGATCACCTCGACGTAGCCGGTGTCCTCCAGCTTTCGCAGATGGACCGACAGATTGCCGTCGGTCACCTGCAGCCGCGCCTTCAGGGTCGAGAAGTCCGCCGAATCCGCCCCCGCGAGGAAGGCCATGATCCCCAGCCGCACCCGACCGTGGATCACCTCGTCGATGGCCTCGATGTTGAAATCGTCCGCCATGTTCAGTCCCGCGCGGCGGGCTCACGCCGCATCAGCACGGCGCCGGGAAGCAGGGCCAGCAGGACGATCCCCGCCCCATAGACCAGCCACATCTCACTCGTACCGGCGAACAGGGCCACCACAGGCGCCGCGATCCAGCCGCCGATGGCGGGCCCCCACAGCCACTTCTCGCCCGACATGGCCGCCGAGACAGCCCAACCGGTCCCATACAGGGCAAAAATCAGCGACGGAAAGACCAAGGTGGGCAAGGCCGAGTCGGTCTTGAAGCTGAGCACCATCAGCGCCACCGACATCGAAAAGATGGCCAGCCCCACGCCCATCCAACCGTTTCCGGACGCCCGGTTCGACGGCGACATCACGCCCGGCCGCGACTTCTGACGCCCGATCAGTACGACGAGGGCGAGGGTGAACAGCACACCGGCCACCCCCCACAGATACAGGTGTGCGATCCCACCCGCATTCGAGACCATGCCCGCCGACATCATCCATTCAACGATCGACGCCGCGCCGAAGATGATCCCCGCCGCCACCAGGATCGACCCGCCCAGAAGCGGTCCATTCGCTCCCTCGTCAGCAAGGCTCTTCATATAGCGGATGTCGTCCTTCAGGGACTGGATCTGGTCGTCGGTCATGGCGGTCTCCGTGTCTGGATATTCATCTACCAAAAGAACTTTATAATGTAAAGTACGTTCAAAACGCGTGCGTCTGAATGCCCGGTGCCGATTCCGAAAACCCTCTCCTGAGGACAAATCCTCCCGCCATCCGACCGTGTAATCCCTGCATTCTGGAGACAAAATGTCTCCCGCCGCCTGGCGGCGAACGCCCGTCGCTTGGTCCCGGACTATGATGATCGCTGAACCGGACGGAACATCGGCCTGGTCCTTGCGGTCTTTGACATTGTGGTTTTGAGCGCGCCGCGCCGCAGCGGCCTGCCCAGGCTTCGCCGGACGGCCTGAACGCCCGCATCGGGGCGGGACATCGCGGTGTTTTGGTCCACCGTCCCGTCGTGGCGTCCGAAACATGCTGATCCCGCCCGCGCGGGCGAACGCTCGGAACGAGTCTGCAAACAAGGCGATCTGTCGGGAAAGGTGGAGACTGGCGCGACCCGAAGGTGAACTCGTTGTGGCTGCTGCCTTCCGGCCCTGACCAGATTGGCGAGGCCTCCGCCCACGCCAGCTCCGCGCGCTATATCGTGGCAGAATGGCCGAAAGGCAAGGCCCTCAGGCGGCCAGCGACTGCTCCAGGTTGCCGTCCATCACGCCTGAGACCGCCGCCAGCAGGGTGGTCAGGGTGATCGGCTTGGCGAGATGGCCGTCAGCCCCCGCCTCTCGCCCGGCCGCGACGTGCTCAGCCAGAGCATTGGCCGTCAACATCAGGATCGGCGTCCTTTCGCGGCGCTCTGTCGCCTCCAGCTGGCGGATGGCGCTCACCGCCGCCAACCCGTCCATTACGGGCATCTGCATATCCATGAGCACCAGATCGAAAGCCTCACCGGCAAATGCATTCACCGCCAGTTGTCCATTCTCGACGCTGGTCAGCTCGACATTGACGCCGGCGAGCATGATCTCGATGACCTTGCGGTTGGCAGGATGGTCGTCGGCCAACAGGATCCGCATGGGTCGTCCTTCGACCGCGCGTGTATGGTGGGCAACCCGCTCCTCCTCACCCCCTGGCTCATGACTCTCGGGCAGGCTCAGTTCGAACCAGAACACGGAGCCCTCGCCCGGCACGCTCTCGCAGTCGAAGGCACCGCCCATCAGACTGGCCAGGTCGCGCGAGATCGCCAACCCCAGTCCGGTGCCGCCGAAGCGCCGCGTGATCGAGCCGTCCGCCTGCTCGAAGCGGGCAAAGATACGCGCCTTCTGTTCGGCATCGAAGCCGACGCCGGTGTCGGTGACCTCAAACCGGACCCGATCGCCCCGGGTTGACACGTCGATGCAGACCGAGCCTTCCCCGGTAAATTTCAAGGCATTGGACACCAGATTCGACAAAATTTGGCGCACCCGCACACCGTCCCCGGTCACCCGTCGCTCCAGGTCCGGCGCGATCTGGACGTTCAGCGCCACTTCCTTTTGCTCGGCAGCCGCTCGGTAGAGGCCGACAACTTCACGGACGGCGTCGCCGAGGTGGAAGGGACAGGCTTCAATGGCGACCTGGCCGGCCTCGATCTTGGCGCTGTCGAGGATGTCGGACAGCAGGCGCTCCAAGGTGATGCCGGATGCCCTCACGACCTCGACCATCTCGTGTTCGCGCTCGGGAAGATTGGCGCGGCTGAGCGTGTCGGCCATGGCCACGACCCCGTTCAGCGGGGTGCGAATTTCGTGGCTCATATTGGCGAGGAACTCGGACTTGGCCCGGTTGGCGGCCTCCGCACGACGGCGCGCATCCTTGAGCGTTTGTCCTGTTCTGAACTGCCAGGCCAGCGCCGCCAGCACCGAAGCGATAAAGACGATCGTAAAGCCGACAAGCCAACGTTGTTGCCCGTCCCGTTCCTCATGCAGCCTGACGTTGGCGTTCAGCGTTTCAAGCTGGTGACGGCGCTCGAACAGCTGTGCTTGCATATCGCCGGTGACCTGGCTGATGCCGACGGAGAACCGCTGGGCCGCCTGCACGGCGGACGCCCGGTGATAGTCCGAAAGCCGCCGATAGGCCTCTGCGGCGTTGCCCTCTGCGAACAGCAACTCGGCCTCGACCAGCGGCGTCACCGTGAATCCCTCTTCGCGATATTCGCCCGCAGCCTCGGCGCGATGGATGGCCGCCACGTCGCGGCGGGCCTCACGCAAGTGACCAAGGCGGGCATGCGCAATGGCGCGGCGCGGCAACATATGCGGTGCGAGGAAGGCCGCCGTGCCCAGATCGACGCCGAAGGGGCGCAGACAGGTCAGGACCCGCTGCCAGTCCTGACGGCCCTCCGCGACCATGGCGCACAGATTGGCGTCATAGACCCGCAAGCTCTCCAGACCCGACCTCTCGGCGAGACGATGATGGGAGCTGAACAGGGCGTCTGCCAGGTCCAGATCGCCGACCTGAACCGCAAGCCGGGTCAAGTTGTATAGACTGTCGAAGTCGGGGCGCGGATAGTCGTCGCGCGTGTAATCCAGCTCAAACCGGCCGAAGGCCGTGGCCGAGCCGGCGAAATCATTGAGCTTCATCAGGCCGATGCCTGCGACCTCCCAGAGGCCCGCCAAGGCGGTATCCGCATAGGCGGCGTCGTCCGGAACACGTGCCTGCACCTCGGTCAGGAGGTTCAGCGCCTCGCCGATCCGGTCGCTGTCCATCATATGCAGGGCCACCAGCCGGGTGGCATGGGCCTGAACGAACCAGTCCTCGGCCTCCAGACGCGCTTGATCCATTTCGCTTGCGACGTGCTGGTCACCCAGGTCGTAGCGAATGGCGAGGTCGTTCAGTCGCGCTATGGCTTGATACCGGGCGTCGCCGAGCCGCTCAGCCTGCCCCATCAGCCGCTGATTCCAGGCCCGCGCCCGGTCGAAATCGCCCTGGCTGAGGAAAATCCAGGCGACATGGTAGAGCCGGTTCAGCCCTTCCCGATCCGAGCGCACCGCCGCCGCGCGGCCAAAGGCTTCAAGCGCATCGAAGTTCGTCTGACTGGCTCGGCGCTCGACGCTTTGCGCCAGTTCGAGCGGCGAACGAACAGGTGCCGCTGCCGCGACGGACGCGATCCCCGCCAGCACGGCCACGAATGCGGCCAGACGGCCAAGAAATCCAGTACTCATACGCCTACCCAACCCCAGGGCCAGACGGTATGACCTAGAATGATTGAACAACCCTTGAGATGGCCTTGAGAAAAGATTGACGACCGACGCAATGCCCCCGAACCTCGTCAATGTTTTCTCCGGCAACCCGCTGGACCGTGTCGGAGACCTGCGTGAGAACGTAGAATGGCTGGCGACCAAACACGCCCGTGACGACGGATTGTGCCTGGCGGTGTGGAACGATCAGGTTCTGATCACCGGCACCGTCAGCCAGGAACACCTGGTCTGGCTGGACGCGCGAAGGGCGCAGGCGCTCGCCGGCCAGGCGTTGCTCTTTCTCGGCCAGTGGAAAGACGTCCCGGTCTTCGCGGCCGCCATGGTCGGTCCGGACGATCCGACGGACGGGCTGCTGGCGGACCTCGGCCGTTTTATCGACCTTCGCACGGCCGCCGCGGTCCTGCCCGGTCCCGAGGCGGCGATGGCGGGCACCGCGCGCAGCCTGTTCGACTGGCACGCGCGTCACGGGTTCTGTTCCGTATGCGGAGGTCAGACCCAGCCGGTATCCGGCGGATGGAAACGGAAATGTGACGCTTGCGAAAGTCAGCATTTCCCGCGCGTCGATCCGGTCGCCATCATGCTGCCCGTCTATGAGGGCGGTGATGAGCCGCGCTGTTTGCTCGGCCGACAGGCGGTCTGGCCGAAGGGGCGAATGTCGGCCCTGGCCGGTTTCATCGAGCCGGGCGAGTCCATCGAGGAAGGGTGTGCACGTGAAGTCCTCGAGGAAGCCGGCCTTCACGTCGTCTCGACGCAGTACCATTCGAGCCAGCCGTGGCCGTTTCCGCACCAGCTGATGATCGGGCTGATCTGTCAGGTCGATTCCGACCAGGCCCATGCGAACCAGACCGAACTCGAAGCGGTCACCTGGCTAACCCGGGTCGAGGCGAAGGCGGTTCTGGACGGTCGACATCCTGACATCCTGGCACCTCCACCGTTCGCCATCGCCCATCAGTTGATCCGGGCCTGGGCCGGCTGACGCCGCTTGCGGCGATGCCGGGGGCTGCCTATACGGCTTGCAGGGGCCTTGAGCCTTCGTGTTTTCCAGCAAGGTCGATCTCCGCCGATGCTCACCACCGTCCGTCGCCTGTCCAAGTCATGGTTCGCTGCAGTCATTATCGGCATCCTGATCGTCGGTCTGGCCGTCGTCGGCATGTTCGATCCGATGCGGTTCAACTTCTCCAACGACGTCATCACGGCGGGGAGCCGGTCGGTGTCGCAGCCGGACTTTCGCCGGATCATCGACAATCTGAACGACCGTAACGCCCAGCAGACCGGCCAGCGGTTCACCATGAGCGAACTGGTCGATTCCGGTCAGTTCGAACAGATCCTCGGCAGCCTGGCTGGAGAGGAGAGCCTGTTCGCCTGGGTCCAGCGGATCGGGCTGCGCCCGGCCCAGGAACTGATCGCCGCGCAGATTCGTCAGCAGCCCTATTTCTTCGACCCGGTGACCGGCCAGTTCAGTGAAGAGGCGATGACCCGCGCCCTGGCCGAAGGTGGCATGACGCCGGCTCAGTTCGAGGAAACCTTGCGCCACCAGATCGCCGCCGAACACTACGTCTCGGCGGCCACGGCTGCCCTGCGCCTGCCGCGTGTCTATGGCGCGCTGGCGGCCTCCTATGCCGGCCAGACCCGGAACGGTCGCTGGATCGAGCTGTCACCCAGTGACATCCGCGACTTGCCGGCTCCGACCGACGAGCAACTGACCACCCTGCTCAATGAGGTGGCCGAACAGGTTCGCGAACCCGAGCTCCGCACGATCACCGTGGCCCAGTTCACCCCGGCCCTGGCCGCCCGAGGCGTCCAGATCACCGAGCAGCAGATCCAGGATCGCTTCAATTTCCAGCGCGACTCGCTGGGAACCGCCGAAACCCGGACCTTCGTGACGCTGACGGCGCCCAATGCCCAGGCCGCCCAGACGATCGTCCGCCGCCTTCGCGCCGGAGAAAGCCCAGCCGCTGTGGCGACGTCGCTGAACATCGAGCCGGTCACCTATGACAACCAGCCACAGTCGGCCGTGGCCGACGCGCGTGTCGGAGCTGCGGCCTTTGGCATGACCGCTGGTGCCGTGTCCGACCCGGTTCAGGCTGAGCTGGGACTGGTGGTCATCAAGCTGACCTCGGTTTCGCCCGGTCGTGCGGCCAACCTGGCCGAACACCGCCAGGAGATCATCCAGGCTCTTACGCTCGAACAGGCGCGGGTGCGGGTGACCGAAATGGTCCAACGCTATGTCTCGCTGCGCGAGGGTGGCGCCAGCCTGCGTGACGCCGCAACCCAGGCCGGCGGTGAGGTGGCCACCCTGCCCGCCTTCTCCGCTGACGGTACCCTGGCCAACCGCCAGCCGCTGGGTGCCCCTGAAATTCTTTACGAGACCGCCTTCCAGACGGCCGAAGGGTCTGACAGCGACGTGGTGGATGCCGGCGAGGACGTTTATTTCGCCGTCCATGTCGACGAGATCACGCCGGCGCGGATGCCGACCGTCGCCGAACTTCGGCCGCAACTGGTTCAGTTCTGGACGGTGCGTGAAGTCAGCCGCCGCCTGCAGGAGCGTGGAAACGCCCTGGCCCAGCGTATCCGCAACGGTGAGGACATTGCCGCCGTCGCCCGCGCCGAGGGCCTCCGACTGACCACCCGCACCGGTGTCGGTCGCGATGCCGGCGAAGGCGAAGGCGCGCTCGGACAGGGTGTGGTCGAGGGACTGTTCGGTCAGGGTCGCGGAGAGGTCTTCTCCGGCCCGGCCGATCGCCAGGGACGCTATGTGGTCGGCGTCGTCGACGCCATCACAGCCCCCACCGCCGCGATCGCCGGTCGCCAGGCCGCCGGGGCGCTCCAGGGCATGACCAATCAGATGGGCCAGTCTGAACTGATCCCGTCGATGCAGAATGCCGCGCGCGCCGCCGTGGACACCCGTGTCTATCCTGATCGTGCCCGCGCTGCCCTCGGGTTGCCGGCCGAAGGAGCCGCCGGTTCGGCCCCGGCTCCGGGTCAGGGAGCTGAATGATCCCGTCGGAGTTCGCCGAGCGTTACGATCGCGGCGAGTCCCAGATCGTCTCCCGGCGGCTGATCGACGACCTTGAGACGCCGGTTCAGGCCTATCTCAAGGTCGGACGGGGGCACCCGTACGCCTTTCTGTTCGAGTCGGTCGAGGGAGGTGCCTGGCGCGGCCGGTATTCTATCCTGGCGCTCAAGCCGGACCTCGTCTGGCGCTGTCGTGAAGGCCAGGCCGAAATCGCACGCGGCCCCGAGGCCGTCGCCGCCGACCGGTTCGAGCCGGAAACGGGCGGGGCCCTGGACTCTCTGCGCCACCTGATCGCCGACAGCCGGATCGACCTGCCCGCCGATCTGCCGCCGATGGCCGCCGGGCTGTTCGGGGTATTCGGTTATGACATGGTGCGGCTGGTCGAGCCGGTCGGACCCGCCAAGCCGGATCCTCTCGATTTGCCTGATGCCGTGCTGGCGAGGCCGTCGGTGGTCGCGGTCTTCGACGGCGTCGCGCAGGAAATCGTCGTCTGCACCCCGGTTCGCATCGAACCGGGCCTGTCCGCCACTGAGGCACACAGGCGGGCCGAGGCCCGACTGGATGGCTTCGTCGATGGCCTGAACACCGCCGGCCCCATCCGCACGCCGCCGATGCCGACACTTCCGCCGACGCTGACGTCCGACGTCGATGAGGCTGCCTATCGCCGGGTGGTTGAGCGCGCGCGCGATTACATCGGGGCCGGCGACATTTTTCAGGTTGTGGCCGGTCATCGCTTCAGCGGCCCGGTCGATTTTGAACCCTTCGCCTTTTACCGGTCGCTGCGCCGGACCAATCCGTCGCCCTTCCTGTTCCACCTCGATTTCGGCGACTTCCAACTGTCGGGATCCAGTCCCGAAATCCTGGTCCGTCTACGCGACGGCGAGGTGACGATCCGCCCGCTGGCGGGTACCCGGCCGCGCGGCGCGACGCCGACCGAGGATGCGCGGCTGGAGACGGAGCTCCTGGCTGATCCAAAGGAGCGGGCCGAGCATCTGATGCTGTTAGACCTGGGCCGTAACGACGTCGGACGGGTGGCCGAGCCCGGCTCAGTCGAGGTGACGCGCAGCTTCTACGTCGAGCGCTACAGCCATGTCATGCACATCGTCTCGAACGTCGTGGGCAAGGCGCGTTCGGATCTGGATGCCGTGGAAGCCCTGACGTCGGCCCTGCCGGCCGGCACCCTGTCGGGAGCCCCCAAGGTGCGGGCCATGCAGATCATCGATGAACTCGAGACGACCAAGCGCGGCGTCGGCTACGGCGGAGCGGCCGGCTATATCGGCGCGGGCGGTGAGATCGACGCCTGCATCGTGCTGCGGACGGCCTTGTTCAAGGACGGCATGATGTATGTCCAGGCCGGGGCCGGCCTCGTCGCCGACAGCGATCCGGCGATGGAATATGCCGAGACCCTGCACAAGTCCGCCGCCCTCAAGCGGGCCGCTGAAGAGGCCTGGCGCTTCGCCTGAGCCACACCAACCTAGTCCGCGCCCGGCCGGTCCTCATCGTCCAGGAAGATCCGCTCGGCAGCCCCGTCCATGTCCTCGTACTGGCCGCTGCGCAGCGACCACATGAAGGCCCACAAGGCCCCGCCACCCAGCATCAGGGCCAGCGGAATCAGAAAGACCAGACTGCTCATGCTGCCACCTTGGCCGGGGTGGGAGGGGGGGTCTTCACTTCGGGTGCGGGCGCTTGCTGTGGGACGGGACCGACGGCACGTCCGCCGATCCGCATGGCATTGGCCACCACGATGATGGACGACAGGGACATCGCCAGGGCGGCGATCAACGGGGTCACCAGCCCGACGACCGCCAGAGGCAGCGCCACGACATTGTAGCCGACCGACAGCGCGAAATTCTGCTTCACCAACTGCTCGGCCCGCCGCGCGACCGCCAGGGTCATCGGGACCGCATCCAGGTCGGGGTGCAGGAAGACGAAGTCCGCCACGGTGCGTCCAATGTCAGCAGCCTCCGCCGGTGCCATGGACGCCTGCGCCGCCGCCAGGGCAGGTGCATCATTCAGGCCGTCGCCGACCATCAACACCTTCTTCCCTTCGCGGGCCAGGGCTTCAAGCCGGGCGACCTTGTCAGCCGGCAGCAGCCCTCCGGCGAAATCCGTCACGCCCAATCGGGCGGCGAGATCCCCCACCACCATCTCGTCGTCGCCTGACAGGATCAGCACCGACAGACCTTGAGCCTTCAGCGCCTCGACGGCCTCGATCGCACCAGGGCGCAGGCTGTCTTCCAACTCGAGCCGGGCGACGAGGCGGCCATCGCGCGTCAGCAACGTTCCAGTCGACCGTTCCGTCGGACGGTCGAGAGCCCAGGGCGCGCGACCCAGGCGATAGCGATGGCCGTCGATGACCGCTTCCACGCCCAGGCCGGGCTGCTCGCTGACGGCAGTCAGCGCCAGGCTCGAAGCCGGCGCCACCGCTGCGATGGCTCGCGAGATCGGGTGGTTCGAGCGCGCGGCCAGCAACCCTGCTGCAGCCATATCTTCAGGAGGCAGGTCAGCCAGATTGGTCAGGCGAGGGCGTCCGAGCGTCAGGGTGCCGGTCTTGTCAAAGACGACCGTGTCGATCCCGGCCAACCGCTCCATCGCGGCACCGTCCTTGACCATCACCCCGGACGCGAACAGGCGACCCGAAGCCATGACCTGGACCATCGGCGCAGCAAGCCCGAGCGCACATGGACAGGTGATGATCAGGACGGCGATAGCGGTTGAAATCGACGCGTGCCATCCGGCACCCAGCGCCATCCAGCCGACAAAGGTCATCAGGGCCGCAGCGTGGACCACCGGCGCGTAGAGGGAGGCCGCACGGTCAGCCAGCCGGCGATAGGCGGCGCGACCGCTCTCGGCGGCCTGCATCAACCGGACCATCTCACCCAGGAACGACGTCTCGGCCCGGCTGGTCGCGACGAGCACCAACGGTGCCGTCAGATTCAGGACTCCCGCCGGAACCGCCTGGCCGACATGGACGGGTCGGGGCAGGCTCTCGCCCGTCGCCAGGGCACAATCGAGGTCTGACGCGCCTTCGACGACCTGACCGTCCACCGGCACCCGGTCGCCGACCGCCAGGAGCAACTGCATCCCCGGCTCGATCCGATCCAACGGCAGGTATTCGCGACGGCCGTCGGCGTGCCGCACGGTCACACCACGTGGGGCCAGGCGCGCCAGACCGGCGACCGCCGTACGCGCCCGGGCGCGCATCACATGGTCGAGGGTTCGCCCGATCAGCAGGAAGAAAAGCAGCGAGATCGAGGCCTCGAAATAGGCATGGGGGCCGTGGTGGAAGGTGTCGTAGAGGCTAAGGCCGAAGGCGAGGCAGACGCCGATGGAAATCGGCACATCCATGTTCGTGTGCCCCCGGCGCAGCGCCGTCCAGGCCGAACGAAAGAACACCTGCCCCGCATAGATGAGGCACGGCAGCGCGATCGCAGCCGAGATCCAGTGGAAGATCTGGCGGGTCTCGCCGTCGGCTCCGGCCCAGACGCCGACCGACAGCATCATGATGTTCATGGCCCCAAATCCGGCCACGCACAGGGCCCGGATCAGGCGACCCAGCTCGGGGTCGCCGGCCTCCTGGAGCCCGCTGGCCAGGTGGCTCTGGAAGCCGATGTGATCGAGTGCGCCGATCAGGTCGGGCGGGACCTCGCCGCGCCAGGTCACGCTGACCCGCTTGGCCGTCAGGTTCACACGCGCCGTCTCTACCCCCGGGATCTGGGCCAGACCCTTTTCAATCTTGCCGATGCAAGCCGCGCACCGCATGCCCGGCACCGAAAGGTCCGCCTGGTACAGGCCGCCGCCGAGATCACGGCTGGCCAGCCGGATCTCGTCGCACGAACTCACCTGATGGCCTTGTAACTATGCCAGGTGGCATGGCCCAGCAGCGGAAAGATAATGATCAGGCCGATCAGGCCCGTGGCCGCCGATACGCCGACCAGAACCAGAACGATCAAGCCCCACGCCAGCATGACCGGCAGATTGTGACTGACCATCGAAATGCTGGAGCCCATGGCGGTGAAGGCATCGACATCCTCATCCAGAAGCCGCGGAATGCCAAAGCAGCTGATGGCGAACGAAAAGGCGGCGAACAGACCACCGACCACCGTTCCCACGCCCAGCATGGCCAGGCCGATGGGCGATCCGAACAGCATCTGGGTCACATCCTGCAGGCCCGGGAACGGGCGCAGGCCGAAGAACAGGGCGTAGATGATCGTCGCGGCCCGCATCCACAGCAACATCAGCAAGCACAGAAGGGCACCGGCAAACCAGATCTGGCCTCCCGAAGCGGCCTTGACGAAGAGCATCCGCTGAAGGCTGACCGGGCGACCCTCCGCGATATCGCGGCTCTTTGCATAAAGGCCCACCGCCAGGATCGGTCCGACGCACAAGAAGCCGGCCAGGGCCGGAAAGAGGATGTAATCCATCCGCATCCAGAACAGGCCACCGATGACGCCGGCTGAGACCACGAAGACGAGCAGGCCGTACAACAGGCTGGGCCCCGGGACCGTCCACAGATCCCGCCAGCCGGCGGCGAGCCAGCCGAAGGCGGCCGACATGGGCAGACGCCGCCGACGGAGTTCAGCCAGGGTCTGCGAAGGGATTGGAGCGGTGGCTTCAGTGTTCGTCATCATCTGTCCCTCAGCAGGCCGAACGCGCGGCGCGGAACGTCTCGCCCTCGCCGGGCGAACGGGCGTGGGCCACACAATCCGGCTGGGATTTCAGCGCGACCCAGACCAGGTGGGCATTGGCTCCGATCAGGACCGCCACGATTACCCCGACGATCAAGGCCGACAGCAGCGTCCAGTTCAGCTTGCGGCGAGGGTGCGAGGTCACGGAGCGGACTCCCGGCGCGGATCGACGTAGAGTGCCAGCATACGGATCTCAGCGGGGCTCAGGCGTCCCTCCCACGCCGGCATGTGGCCCTGACGACCGTCGTGGATCGTCTCATAGACGGTCTGGGCGTCACCGCCATAAAGCCAGGTACTGTCGGTCAGGTTCGGCGCGCCCTGGGTGATGTCACCGCGACCATCAGCGCCGTGGCAAGAGGCACAGGTGGTGGCGAAGATCGCGGCACCCGCCGGGACGCGTTCGCGCTCTTCGTCGTTCAGGGTCTGGCCCGACATCGACCGGACATAGGCCGACACCGCCACGATCTGATCGCGATCCAGGGTGCCGAACTGGCCGAAGGCGGCCATCTGGGAACGACGGGTTTCGGGGTTGTTTGCGTTGATGCCGACGCGGATCGTCTCGGCCACGGTCTCGGGCGTGCCGCCCCAAAGGCGGGCGGGAGCCGTCAGATTGGGGAAGCCGGCCCGGCCCCGACGGTCCGATCCGTGACAGGCGGCGCAGTTGTCGCCGTACAGCGTCGGCGCGACCTCATCGACATAGGCCATGATCTGCGGATCGGCCTGAAGGCTGGCGAAATCCTCAGTGGCCAGCCGCTGCGTCCAGACGGCACGTGCTGCCGCCGCGTCTTCGACCTGGCGGGTCACTTCGGTGCGGTCATCCAGTCCGAGGACACCCCGCGTGAAACTGACGCCCAGCGGCCAGGCGGGCATAAGCACCCAGTAGATGACCGAAAAAATCAGCGTGATGCCGAGGAAGACCAGCACCACCTTGGGAACCGGCGTATCCAGTTCCTTGATGCCGTTCCATTCGTGCCCGGTGGTTTTCTGACCGGAGGGGATATCGTGTTCCGGCGCGTCCATCACGGCTCCTCCGGCGTGTCATCCTCATTGAGGATGCTGTTCTTGGCTTCGGTGAAACGCGCCCGGTTCGCTGGCCAGAGGGCATAGATCAGCACGGCGATGGCCATGCCGATCAGATAGAAGAGCCCCCAGCTCTTCGAGAAGGCGACGAAGGTCTCGTGGCTCAGGTCCATGACCTCATTCCTCAGGCTGCTGGCGGTGAGCCGCGTCGGTCAGACCGCCGAGGATCTGCAGGTAGGCCACCACCGCATCCATCTCCGACAACCGCTCGGCGTCCCCGTCGAACGGACGGACATGGGTGTCGCGACCGTACCGCTCATAGACGCCCGCAGAGGCGCTGGAGTCGGGATTGGCCTGTCCCAGGGCGTCGGCCTCGGCATTGGCGATCATCGCATCCGTGTAGGGCACGCCGACACCGCGCTGGGCCGCGAGCCGCCGTCCGAGGTCTGAGGTCCGCAGCGGGTTCTCTTCCAGCCACCCGTAGCGGGGCATGACGGAACCCGGTACCACATCGCGCGGGTTGATCAGGTGCCGGACGTGCCAGTCGTCGGAATAGCGTTCGCCGATGCGCGCCAGATCCGGGCCGGTCCGCTTGGACCCCCACAGCATCGGGTGGTCGTACTGGGACTCCACCGCCAGCGAATAAGGACCGTAGCGTTCGACCTCGTCGCGCAGGGTGCGGATCATCTGCGAGTGACAGGCCGAACAGCCCTCGCGGATGTAGATGTCACGCCCGGCCAGTTCCAGCGGGGTATAGACCCGCATATCCGGCACATTCTCGACCGTCTCATCGATCGTGAACAGCGGCGCGATCTCAACCAGGCCCCCGATACCGGAAACCACGATGATGGCCAGGACGAAGCCGATGGCGTTGCGTTCGAGTTTTCTGTGGGTCTCGGCCATGTCTATTCTCCCGCCACGAGCAGCGGATCGCGCGGTGCTGCCGGCAGGTCGGCCGAAGGCACCGGAGCCGTGTGACGGCTCTGCCGGATCGTCATGATGATGTTGTAGAAACCGACGATCGCCCCCAGCAGGAAGCAGAGACCACCGACGGCCCGGGCGATGTAGTAGGGATGCATGGCCTCGACGCTCTGCATGAAGGTGTAGGCCAGGCCGCCACTTTCGCCGTAGGTGCGCCACATCAGGCCCTGGATGATGCCCGAGTTCCACATCGCGAAGACGTAGATGACCGTCCCGATCAGGGCCAACCAGAAGTGGACCTCGACCAGGCGCGCCGAATACATCCGCTCCTGTTTCCACATCCACGGCACCAGGGCGTAGAACGAGCCGAAGGTGATCATCGCCACCCAGCCCAGAGCCCCGGCGTGAACGTGTCCGACCGTCCAGTCGGTGTAGTGCGACAGCGAGTTCACCGCCCGGATCGCCATGAAAGATCCTTCGAAGGTCGACAGCCCGTAGAAGACCGCTGCCACCATCATGAACCGGAGGGTCGCGTCATCACGAACCTTGGACCAGGCCCCGTTCAGGGTCGCCAGGGCATTACCTGCCGAGGCCCAGGACGGTACCAGCAGCATCACCGAGAAGGTCATGCCCAGGGTCTGAACCCACTGCGGCAGCGCCGTATAGTGCAGGTGGTGCGAACCCGCCCACATATAGAGGAAGGTGATGCCCCAGAAGCTGATGATCGACAGTCGGTATGAGAAGATCGGCCGTTCCGCCCGCTTGGGCAGATAATAGTACATCATCCCCAGGAAGCCCGCGGTCAGGAAGAAGGCCACGGCATTGTGGCCGTACCACCACTGGGTCATGGCATCCTGGACGCCCGAGAACAGTGAGTAGCTCTTGTACTCACCCCACGACGCCGGCAGCGCCAGATTGTTGACGATGTGCAGCACCGCCACCACCAGGATGAAAGCCAGGTAGTACCAGTTGGCGACGTAGATATGCGGTTCCTTGCGGCGCTGGAGCGTACGCAGAAACAGCACGAAATAGACGACCCAGACGATGGTCAGCCAGATGTCGGCGTACCACTCGGGTTCGGCATATTCCTTGTTCTGGGTAATGCCCATCAGATAGCCGGACGCCGCCAGCACGCAGAACAGGTTGAAACCCAGCAGCACGAACCAGGGCGAGAACTGATCGGCAAGACGCGCGCGTGAGGTGCGCTGGACGACATGGAAGGAGGTGGCGATCAGGGCGTTACCGCCGAAGCCGAAGATCACCCCCGAAGTATGAACGGGCCGCAGCCGCCCGAAACTGGCCCAGGCCTGATCTACAAAGGTCAGTTCGGGCCAAGCCAGAAGGGCCGCCACCCAAAGGCCGACGAACATGCCGACCACAGCCCAGATCATGGCCAGAACGATCCCGACCTTGGTCGGGTCGTCATAGTACTGAGCCAGGCGCGAAGCCGGGGGCTCGGGGGCATAGTAGGACTGGCCCACCACGAACATCAGTCCGGTCGCCGCCATCAAGACGATCAAACCATGGACGACCAGAAGGTCGCCGTTCAGGGCACCCCCGATCGTCAATGCCAGGCCCACCAAAGCCAGCAATCCCAGCACGGCAAGTGCCGCCTGCCGCTCAGCCAACGTCAACTGCGCGATCATCTCGCGGTCGCCTTTCGATTGTTCATGTCACTGCCCCGCCCAGACCGAGGAGCGACTCGAGCTCGGCTCGGTTGCCCATGACATCAGCCAGACTGTATCGATCGAGAATATCCATAAATGATGTAAGGGCTTCTGCAAAGATGCCTTTTAATCGGCAAGCGGGAGAAATTCGGCACATCCCCCGCCCCATGCATTCGACCAGCGCGAAGTCCTCCTCGGTGGCGCGCGCCAGCTGGCCGATGTTGATGCTGGCCGGTGGCCGGGACAGCCGAAGACCCCCGCCACGCCCGCGAATGGCCTCGACGACGCCGAGGTCGCGTAGGCCCTGCGCCACCTTTGTCAGGTGGTGCAAGGAGAGGTCATAGGCGGTAGCCACCTCGGCCACCGTCGCGCGGCCTTCGGAATGGGACGCCAGATAAATGAGGATCCGGAACGCGTAATCCGTCCGCAGGGTCAGGCGCATCAGATCACTCCGGCTTGGACGACCGCTGGATGTTCGCGACGATTACGCCCGCCAGAAGCAATGCCTTCCCCCCCTCCAGCAGGACATAGAGCAGGTGATGCGAAGTCGGCGGAAGCGACTGGCCGGCGATGATCTGTTCAACCCGGTCGGTGAGAATCGGCAACAGCCAGAATGTCTCCGCCAGCAGGATCAGACCCAGATCCACGAGCAGAATGATCCCCAGAAGACGACGCTGCGAGAGGACCGGTAGAGCCAATAACAGCCAGGCCCCCCATTCCACCTTGTTGGCCAGAAGGAACGTCACGCGCCCGACGTCGAGGGCCGTCGGCAAATCCAGGGTCGGAGCCTGAAACTTCACCGGCGTGGCCAGGAAGGAGACACCGATCAGCAAGCCCAGCCACAAGGCGGCGGCGAGGCCCGGCATCCCGACCCCCAAGGTCGAAGCCGGAGAATTAAACTGGTATTTCATATGCCGCTTTTAGCCACGCCAAGTCGGCTTGCGAAGAGGCGTCGCACAAAAAATCGTCCCTATCCACCGTGGGCGCGGAAGAACATCTCGATGAGGAACGCCGCCACCGTGGCCACCATTCCGACCAGAAAGACGTCATAGGCGTAGGACAGGTAGCGGTATTTCTTGAACTGGAGCACACGCCCGTTCTGATAGAGGTCGCGCGCCATCGCCCGGTAAGTCTCTTCCTCGGAGCGAAGGATCGTGATGACGTGGTCGATGTAATCTTCCTCGGGAATGCCGGAAAAACCACCGAAGAAGACGATGTTGGTCTTGGGTCCGAATTGGCTCGGCGGCTTCAGCATCTTGGGTCGCAGCGCCATCACCGACAGTACGGTCGCCAGAAATGAAAACCCCGCCAGAATCAGTAGCGGGATCGTGACCTGGTTCGAACTCATCTCTCCGACCACCAGGGTGAAAACCACAAAGGTCGCCCCCATCAGGATCGAGGCCTTGGTGTCAGCCATCTCCGACAGGGTGATATGGCCCTGCTGTGCCGTCACCAGGAGATTGTGAACCTCCTTGGGAAACTCATAGTCCGGGTGTCCGACCGGCGGGCGGGTCGATACGACAGGCTTGGCCCTCGGCATATGGCAATCCTCAACGGCGGTCCCGACGGGACCTCACCTCGTAACGGTGGGGCCCACATCGCCATGATGTTAGCCGCGTTGCGGACCAGGGTACAACGCAGGAAACCACGGATGTCCGGGGTCATGTCGGGACGATCAGACCTGTCTGCGGATCGTAGCCGGCGATTACACGACTATCGCTTGCCGAGGCGAAATGGCTGACGAGGCAACCATCGCGCCAAAGGTGCAAGGCAAAGCCCGGAGGCTCTGCGATGATCCGCGGTCGGAACGCGCGGGGTGGAGCTTCGTCCAGGTCCAGGACCAGCTGGGGCGCGACGGACGGTGCGATAACAAATGGGTGGCCCGCGAAGCGCGCGGCGACGGGTCGGTGCAAGTGCCCGGCGACCAGGCCGACGACCTGTCCCCTGCCCTCCAAGGCCTCGAGCAGACGCTGCGACCATGGCCCTCCGGCCGGCTCGTCCATCCAGGCGATGGCGGTCTTGAAGGGAGGATGATGCAGCGCGATCAGGGTCGGGCGCGTCGGTGCTTCGTCGAGGCGCGCCTGGAGCCAGGCGGCGCGGCGCTCACAGAAGGCACCGCCGTGACGCCCCACCTCGATGGTGTCCAGCACGATCAGCCTCAAATCGTCCAGGTCGCGGACATACTGAACGAATCCGGCATCGTCCGCCGCGAGCCCGAAAGCATCCAGCAGGGCCTCGCGCCGGTCATGGTTGCCGACCACCGGCAAGACGGGGACTGCCAACGCCGACAGCCGGGCCTTCACCCGTGCAAAGGCCTCAGGAGCCCCCCCCTCCGTCAGGTCACCGGTCGCCAGAATGACGTCGGGGTGGTGGTCGGCGATGCGGGCCATCACCTGATCCAGCCGCCGGTCGTTGTCGGGCGATGCCCCCTCACGTCCGATGTGGAGATCGGTGATCTGAGCGATCAGCATGTCGGACCGGGGCTCCAGCGCAGTGCTTCAGAGCCGCTGATGTCAGATCAGTGCGACCGAGGCAAAGGGGCCTGACCGTCCAATGACGGGTTGGCGAACGGGACTATGCCATGCAAAGTCCTTACCTTGAAAGGGAAAGGCATGGAATCGATCTGGGAGCGGATAAGGTCGGCCCGCCTGTCACCCTCCCCCACCCTGCTGGGCCTTCTCGCCCTGTGCCTCGTCAGCCTGTCCCAGTTCATCGACCTGCCGGTTATCAACCGCATCGGACTGGCGACCTTCGACACCTACCAGCGCGCCGCGCCCCGACCTTACGACGACCCACCGGTGCGAATCGTCGACATCGATGACGAGTCCGTCCGCCGGTTGGGACAATGGCCGTGGCCCCGCGACGAGATCGCCGAACTTACCGAACGACTGGCCTCCGCGGGTGCCGCCGTCATCGCTTATGATGTCGTGTTTTCCGAGCCGGATCGGACCTCGCCGGCGCGTCTGGCAGAGCGGCTTCGGGCCGACGGGGACGATCAGGCCGCCCTGGTCGTTGGCCGCCTGCCTGATCCAGACCAGACCCTGGCCGACACCATAGGGGCGGCACCGGTCATCCTGGGCTATTTCCTGACCTACGAGGGCGGCACACAGGCCCCGCCGCCTTCGGTGGGAATTGCCCTGGCGGGCTCGCTTCCGAGTCGGGTTCCGACTTTCTCAAGTTCGATCAACCCCTTGCCAGAACTGACGGTCGGTGCCGCAGGTACCGGTTTCGTCAGCACCGTCGGCGACGCCGACGGCATTGTGCGGCGGGCGCCGCTGATTGCACGCCAGGGCGATCAGCTCCTGCCGAGCCTGTCACTGGAGGCCCTGCGCCTCGCTCAGCAGGCCGGCGCGATCATGGTCCGCACGAGTGACGCCAGCGGACAGCGCGGAGGCGACGGCGGCGACATCGTGGCAGTACGAGTCGGCCAGTTCGAGATTCCGACGTCGGGCCAGGGCGAGATGTGGCTGCACTTCACGGCACCCCAATCGGGACGCACCGTCCCGGCCTGGCGTGTCCTGCAGGACGATATGTCGCCCGAGGAACTCCAGCGGGCCTTCGCCGGTCAGATTGTCTTTGTGGGCGCGGGGGCGATCGGCCTGCGAGACCTGGTCGCCACGCCGATCGAGGAACGTACACCGGGCGTCGGCGTCCACGCTCAGATGGTCGAACAGGCTGTCCAGGGCGTCGTCCTGATGCGGCCCGACTGGGCGCCCGGACTGGAACGAGCGTTACTGCTTCTGATGGGTCTGGCGTTGGCAGTCGCCCTTCCCCGCCTGGGGTCCGGCTGGGGTGCCTTGGCGGCCGTGGCCGGCGTGCTGGGTGTCTATGGCCTCAGTTGGTGGGCGTTCCGGGTCCAGGGCTTCCTGATCGATCCCACCTGGCCGACCCTCGGCTTGGCAGCCACCTACGGGACAGTCACCGTCGCCACCTTCTTTCGTGAAGAACGGCGTCGGGCCTTCATCCATGGGGCCTTCGACCGCTATCTGTCGCCGGAAATGGTCCGTCGGATCGTCGCCGATCCCGGTCGCCTCGAACTGGGTGGCGAAGAGCGGGAGATGACCGTTCTCTTCTGCGATATCCGGGGGTTCTCGCGGATTTCGGAAGATATGGAACCGCAGGATATCATCCAGTTCCTCATCGCCTTCCTGACGCCCATGTGCGACGTCCTGCTGGCTCGCAATGCCACCATCGACAAGTTTATTGGTGACGCCATCGTCGCCTTCTGGAACGCGCCTTTGGACGATCCGGACCAGCATACCCACGCCGCCCGGGCGGCTCTGGAGATGATCGCGACGCTCGACCAGTTAAATCGGACCCAGCCCGATCTGGCCGACACGCCGTGGCCAGGGGAGGTGAAGATCGGCATCGGCCTGAACACCGGACTGTGTTGCGTGGGCAATATGGGTGCGGCCCAGCGCCTGTCCTACTCCCTGATCGGCGATACGGTGAACCTGGCGTCACGGATCGAGGGCCTGACCAAGGTCTATGGCGTGCCGATCCTGATCGGCAGCGCCCTGAATGCGGCCTTGCCGGGCTTTGCGACCGTCGAGGTCGACAGGGTCCGCGTCGTCGGCCGAAAGGCAACGGAAACGCTCTATGCCCTGATCGGCGACGAAACGGTGGCGCAGACCCCTGACTTCATCGCCTTCAACGCCGCCCAATCGGCGCTGCTGGATGCCTATCGCTCCCAGAATTGGCGCGGCACAGCCCGGCGCATCAAGACGCTGCGGTCGTCGGCGACCCGGTTCGGCCTGGATACGGCTCATGATCTCATGATCAGCCGCATGACGACCTACCGAAAGGCCCCGCCCGCACCCGACTGGGACGGTGTCCATAGCGCCTCTGAAAAGTAGGTCGCGGTCGCCGCTCGGACCCGCGAGACCCTACGGTCCCGTTTGCTAGTTGTCTTCCTCGACTTCTTCGAAGTCCATGGGGTCGATGGCGAGCAGTGTGCTGTCGGGGGTTACGATTCCGCGTCTCGGGTCGCCCAGGAGCGTCGCCAGTTCCGCCAGCCCGTTGTCCGAAATCAGGAACGGTCCGATCGGCCTCTGTCCCTCGGCCGGAACAAACACGGCGTAGCCGATGATTTCAACGGGGACGGTCGCGCCGCCGGCTGTGATGTCGAATGCGCCGCCGCGTTCGCCATTGACGCCTGCCGCCGGCCCCCGCAGCACGGCAAGGGTCGCGCCTGCTGGGTCGGCCCCCGCGACGCTCGGAACACCAAGTTCGAACCTCGCGATGTCAATGGCGTCCTGACCGACCGCGCCCTCGATGATCGTCCCCCGCACCCCGATGGACGCCGCCGGCGTCCGGATCTGCGTTTCACCGGGCCGGGCATGGGTCGGCCGCCCCGAGATGAACCGGAACGAGCCTTGCGCGACCTCGGCCCCCACGGCGCTGGCAGAGCGGTTCGCATCATAGACGAAGCGATCGACGACCAGACGTGCATTGGACCCGATCTGGAACGACGTTCCGTCGAGCAGGAGCAGCTGGAGCTGACTGGCCGCTCCGGTATGGATAGGATTGCCAATGGACACCCGCTCGCGGACCCGAGCCCTGTGAACGGCAGGCTCCGCCTGGGTCGAGATCCGCACATCGTTGATCACGACCGCATTGGCCCCGATCGCCTGGGCGGCGACTGGCGAGCCCAAGGCGGACACCGCCAGGACCAGGGGTAGAACAAGACTCAGGCGGGTCATTCCGCACTCCATGAATGGCCAAATCGGTAAACCAGCCGCGCTTCGACGCCGAAGCTGGAGTAGTCGTAAAGGCCACTGGCATTGTCGTACCAGCGTGCCGAATAGGTCACGGCCCCCTCAACATAGAGACCTTGCCGGGTCACTGGGATTCCGACAGCGGCCCGCACATAGGTCCGCGTCTCGGTCTGGCCAGGGACGAAAGCCGGGTCCCGATAGTCGCGATAGCGGAGCATTCCAGAGGTTGCCAAATAGGCCCCTTCCTCGCCCAACGCATGGCGGGACGCGGCAAACACCCGACCGCCCACGTAGCTGGCCAGGTCCCATTCGGCTTCCTTGTATTCCACGGCCCCACCCACGGCCCAGGTCCGGTTTACGGCGCTCGTATGCCGATAGGTGAACATGGCATCGTAGTGAGGGCCGTCTCGCAAGGGATCGAGGCCGGCGGTGTGGTAATCCTGGTTGGACGCTTCAAGGCGGACTGCCCACCGCCCGGCAGCCCCCACGTCATCCGCCAGCTCAATCTGGACGCCCCATTCAGTGACCAGGTCGTCGCCGTCCAGCCTGGCATACCGCCCGACAATTCCGGTCGACAGCTCCCGGTCGACTCCGCGCAGCCGCCAAGCATAGCCGAGCCGGGCCGATATGGATTGATAGTCGGTGTCAGGCCCCGAAACATCGGCGGTGGCCTGTGCTGAGAGACCGGCATAGCCGTGGCCCGCCAGCTGGGAAGCGAACCGCGCACTCAGGTTCGCCGTCGCGATAACGGCCACGCCTTCCTCGGTCGGCGCTGGGAGGCCTGGGATTTCGAGCTGGTTGAGGAGCGCCCCCAAGGCATCGGACTCGTACCCCAGACCCACCGTCACGACACCGGCAAGACTATCGCCCCTGGGCGCGGCATCAGCGGGAGGGGCCTCACGACACGCCTCTCGCGCTTCGGCCCAACCGCCCGCGCCGACCGTTCGGACATTGGCCAGTTGATAGGCTCCTCGGCGCAGGTCGCCGAGGCGGTACAAAACAGTCCCGTAATAGAGCCGGACGTCATCGGACTCGGTCCCTGACCTCAACAGCAGTGATCGTTCCAGGGTGGCTGCCGCGCCAGTCAAATCGCCGGCCCCGGTCTGGCGTCGCGCGGCGGCCAGCGCTCCGGCATCACTCTGCGTGGCCTCGATCAGTGCATCGAGCTGCGCTTCGCTCGCGTCCTGGGCCGCAGCCGGCCCGGCCCACAGGGCGGAAACCAGACCGACAGCCCCCAACAGGCTGCAACAAAAAGCTTTTGCCATACCGCCCCCGAAGTTTGCGGCCAGCACCTTAGGTGCAATCATGCCGGCGTCCAGTGAAATCCGAACGACGATTTCCCAGATTCACGCGCATTCAATGCCGAAAGGCCCGACGTCAGAATGGCCTCGCCGGGCGAGCCGGCCGGCGGCGCGGCCAAGGCTCGGCTTCTTGCGCTAATACAGCCGCACTTCAGGAAGGGTCACCTCCATGGAGGGTGATGCCGCTTGAGCGCAATCGGCCGCCTCAAGCCAACCTCATGAAAACGCTCGCTAGTCTTTCTTGAAAGACCACTTACGTTAGGCTGGACGGATCCCTGCGGCGAATGCCGCCGCTTCGAGGTCGCGGGGTGAGTTGATGTTGAAGAAGGGGTCGCCGTCCCGGGTGGTCCAGCTCACCGATACGGCCCCGACCCCGTCGGCAAGTCCGTGCAGCGACAGCTCGCCGAGCCCCGCCCGTCGTCGAAGCGTCTCCAGAACGTTCAGCCGCCATAGCGCGCAGATCGGATGACTACGTCCTCCACTCTCGGCGACCGCGACCGAGACGTCCGGTCGAAGGGCTTCGGTCAAACGGTCTGACAGGTCCTCGGGAAGAAATGGCATATCACACGGGAGGGTCAGGATCGCATCCAGTCCGACCGTGCTGGCCCAGGTCAGGGCCGTCGCCAATCCTCCGAGGGGGCCGGCAATAGCAGGGTCATCGAGGATCACGTCCAGCCCCCAAGACGGCAGCTCGCCAGGGGCTCGCACCACCAGCACCGAGGGTAACTGGCGAAGCCGGACATATCTAACGATGTGCTCCATCAGGGTCAGGCCACCCAAGCGTCGCAGAGGCTTGCCTCCCCCCATCCTCCGCCCCTGCCCGCCGGCCAGGATGGCGATGCCGATCCGGGTCAAGTCCGAAGTCCCCGACGTCCGGCCATCCGTTCGGCCAAAACCGCAAGATCCTCCGGCCCCAGGCTGGCTCGCGCCAGCGGCAGCACCACGGCGTCCTCCAGCGCGATGTGTTCGCCCTGGCTTATCGCAAAGTCGCGCAGCCTTTGCTGGGCGTACGACCCGTGAGGAATGGGTCGATCCAGGCGCACCGCTTCGTCGATCAGGCCCGCGATTTCGGTCACCACCGCAACGTCGCGACCGTGGTCCGCTGACAGCGCGGCGATGACGCGGTCGACATCGTCCTCGGGAGCACAACGCAGACGAAGCATCGGGAACAAATCGCCCTCCTCATTGAGGACGTGAAGCGGCAGGTCTGCACGCAGAAAGGTCAGGGTCTGGGCCATTGCCTCACGCATGACGCTCGCAGAGGCGGCGATCTGTCCGATCAGAGAGCAGAACTGCCGGAATTTCTGATGCTCGGCCGCCAGCCAGATCAGAGGCTGGGTGATGATGTCTTTCGACAGCACCTCATCGATGACGACGTCCCTCACCTCAAGCGTCTCCATGGGTTTCGCCCCGTCAGAACCTGTAGTCGAGAGCGAGCCAGGCCTTGGTTCGGTCTGCAAAGCCGACCTGGCCGTCAAAGAAGGCCGCCTTCATCTCCAGCACCCAGTGGTCATTGATCGTGATCTGGGCCGCAGCGTCGAACTCGCTCCCGAAATCCATACCGCCGTCGGCGTCGCTGAATTCGCGCCACGCGGCCGTCAGGACCCAGCGTTGACCGAGCGGTGGTTCTGCCCAGACAAAACTCGCAGTCGCTGACGTGTCCGTCAGTCCTCGCACCGGCGTGGTCAGAAACACGTCCGCCCAGCCCTGAAAAGCGTGCAGCGTCGCCAGCGGCGTCTGAAAGCCGCGCGTCCCGTCGCCGTCGAGCCGCTCGCGCGCGATGGCCAGACTGGCGGGTCCGCGAGCCAGGCGGCCCGATATCAGGCTGTAGTCGAGATCGAAATTACCCAGGTTGGATCCGTAGTCGGACTGGCGCGCCATCTCGACGGTCCAGCCCACTGACCAGTCCGTCGCCAGCGTCCGCGTTCCGGCCAAGCGCGCACCCAGTGTCGCCGACGACTGGCTCGGGGCGGAGGCAAAATCGAGCCAGTACCCATACATCGACAACGTCCCGATCGGCGTCGGTGCCTCGGCATGAACGAGGTGGCTGTCAGAGGCCCAGTCTCCAACCGGGCTATCGTCGCCGAAGACCCGATGGACCCGGTCGATATAGGCGTAAGTCAGGGTGAACGGTTCAAAGGCGGTGGTTGTCACACGCACGGCATCGAAGGTCTGCTCGTTCTGGCGGAACCCGACGTTGCCGATGAAGCGGGCGTTGCCCAGGACGACGCGCTGGCGGCCGAGCGTCACCTCGGTGTCGGGCAAGCCCGTCCAGGTCACCTGCAGACGGTTCAGTTCGACCGCGTCGGGATCGGCGATCACCGCGCGGGTCGCCGGGCCATGGATGGTGTCATTGAAGTCGCTGACAATGGACTGAACGGCCTCACCCTCGATCAGAAAGGTCAGGTTGGACACCGTCGGGCTCCGCCACCCCAGGCGCAGGCGCGCGGTGACGCCATTGGCATCATCCAGCCCGTCCTGACGCACGGCCTCATAGCGCACACGCCCCTCGAACAAGACCGTGCCGGGCAAGGTGTCCAATGCCTGCGGGTCAGCGGCCGGCGCTGTGGTCTGGGCCACGGCGAGACCCGGCGTCAGCACGAGGATGGCGAGAACAAGGACAGCGACGCGCATCTCAGGCTCGTTTTATCAGGGTGTAGCTCTTGGCAACCGGCTGAAGGCGCGCCTTCAGGATGGCGCGGACGCAGCCAAGCGCCGGGTCGTCCGCCCCCTGAGCCGCCGAGATCAGGCGGGTCCAGCCTTCATCGTCGGCCTGGCTGATGAAGTCGGTGATCTCATCCCGGACGAAATCAGCGAAGGTGAGATCCGCCCGCTCGGCGGCCGCCTGCACGCGGCTCGCCAGGTCGCCGTCGGCCTGCGTCAGCCATGCGTGGACCCTTGCGGCCACCCCCTCGCGATCCTGCAACAGGTCGCCCAGAGACATCACGCCATCATCGAAGCCACCATCTTCCGACAGGATGATCGCCACTCCACGTTCCCGCGCCTCGGATGCGAGGCCCCCGACGTAGCGGCCTGCCGCCGCTATCCAGGCACGGCTCTCCAGGTGAAGGGCAATCTGCTCGCGGACATGCTCGAACGGCAGGACCCTTCCCTCGATCCTTCGATCCAGTCGCAGGATGTGCCAACCGAAGCGAGAGCGCACCGGCTCGGACGAAACCTCCCCGGGTTGAAGCTGGAGCAGTCCGACTTCGACCGGAGCGGTCAGGTCACCGGGACTGAGCTGGCCGAGAGACCCCCCGATTTCGGCCGAGGTGCAGGCGGAGTTCGACCGTGCGAGGTCCGCGAACCGGACGCCCGGCTCGGCAAGCTGAACGATCAGGGCTTCGGCGCGGGCGCGGGCCGCCGCCCAGGCCTCGTCCTCGTCCGCCCCCGGCTCGATGAGAATATGGGACGCCTCGGTGAGATCCGGCGACCGGAAGGCCCCCGGCTGCGTCTCATACACCTTCAACAGCTCGTCACCGGTCGGCTGGGCGATTGAAACCTGGGAGTCGAGAACTGCCCGGATCAGGGCCTCTTCGGGTGTTTCCTCACGACCGTCCTCACCGATCTCGGCCTCGGCTTCCAGGTCCAGCAACTGCGCCTGGTTTAACAGAAGCGCCCGGATGGAAAGGGCATGGCCGGCCGCGTGGCGCGCCGCTTCGGCGGTGTCGGCGGGATGGTTCTGGGCCTCTTCGGCGATCAGGCGTTCCGGAATCTGGACGCCGTTGACGACCCGGCTGCGCGCGGCGCTCATGAGCGGCGTCCAACCGGTCTGCGGTCGACCGGCATGGCGCGCTTGGTGCGCACCAACTGCCACCCGCGCCGGTTCAGATACCAGACGGGCGCCGACAGCATGTGAACCAGGCGCGTGAACGGGAACACGAGCAAGATCGTCAGGCCAAGCGTGAGGTGCGCCTTGAAGACCCAGTGCACGTCAGCGACGTAGCCGGCGGCCGAGGGGTTGAAGGTGAAGATGCCTTGGGCCCAGTTCATGAACTTGATCATCTCTTCGCCGTCACGGTGCTGGAGCGACAGCGGAATGGTCGCCAGGCCGAGGCAAAGCTGGAGCATCAGCAGGCACAGAATGGCGATGTCGCCGAAGCTCGAGGTCTTGCGGATTCGGGGATCAAACAACCGCCGATGCAGCAGCAGCAGGCCGCCGACCAGACAGCAGGTGCCGGCCATGCCGCCGGCCACAATGGCGAGCATCTGCTTGGCGCCGTGGCTGACCCCAAGCGTGTCCCACACGACCACCGGCGTCAGCAGGCCGACGAAATGGCCACCGAAGATCGTCAGGATTCCCAGGTGGAACAGGATCGATCCGGTCACCAGTTGCTTGCGCCGGAGCAGTTGAGAAGACCCGGTCCGCCAGGTGTACTGTTCGCGGTCGAAACGCAGGACCGACCCGATCACCAGCACCGCCAGGGCGACATAGGGATAGACGCCAAAGGCGAGGAAGTTGATATCCATCACTGAGGTCCTCTTGTTGATCCGGCCCGCATCGGCGATCGGCCTGGGGTCGGACCCATGGCCTGCAGCATGGCCTCAGCCTTGGGGCAGCCGTCGTCGGTTGCAGGACCAAAGGTTACTGCGGTTTCTTCCCAGGCCTGGTCCAGCGCCGCCAGATCGTCGGGGTCGTCCTCCGGTTCGGTCATCATGGTCGCAACGACCTGTGAATCCGGAGCGGCATCGGACAGGGCCACCAGGGCCCCGAAAACGGCCCGATAGGGGCTGTTGCGCTTGTGCAGACGCTGGCCCATCGCTTCGAGCACGTGGACCGCTTCGCCCAGAAGCGACGCGGCATGGTCGTCTGTCAGAACCGACAGGAAATCCAGAAATACCGGCAGATAATCTGGCAACTCCCTGGCCGACAGTTCCAGCCCGTGCTGCTTGTACAGCTCGACCAGATTGGCCATCGCCTGACCCCGATCCCGGCTCTCGCCGTGAACGTGTTCGTACAGGTTCAGCGACAGGGTGCGCGTCCGGTCGAAGACCTGAACATAGTCCTCCTGCAGTTCGTACAGATCCGTCTGGCTCAGGCGGTCGCCCAGGCGGGTCACAGCTCGGACGACCTTGGCCGGCAGGCGAGGTTCTGCGGCCACCGTGTCCAGGATGGCCGGCATCAGCCGCTGCTGCGACTCGTCGGGGTAGCTCAGCATCAGCCCGAGGGCGCGATAGATCAGGGCCATGTCAGGAGACCTTTGCGACGGGCTTGGCGCGCGAGCGCTTGTCCATGCCGAACAGGCCGACCTCGGTGCGGCCGCCCGAACAGCCGTTGCCGAAGGTGAAGCCACAGTCCGAGCGCAGCTCATAGGCGTCCTCGGCCCACTCGCGATGGGTCGTCGGGATGACGAAACGATCCTCGAAGTTGGCGATGGCCATGATCTGATACATCTCGTCGATCTGGGCGGCGGTCAGTCCGACCCGCTCGGCGATGTTGTGATCGATGCGCCCGTCGACGGTCCGCGCGCGCATATAGGCCCGCATCGCCATCATCCGCTCCAGGGCCTGGATCACAGGCTCCTCGACCCCGGCCGTCAGCATATTGGCGAGGTATTTGACCGGGATTCGAAGCGACCGGACGTCGGGCATTTCACCGTCCATCTCCAGGGCACCGGCGGCGGCGGCGTTCTGGATCGGTGAGAGCGGTGGGACGTACCAGACCATCGGCAAGGTCCGGTATTCGGGGTGCAGCGGGAAGGCGACTTTCCACTCCATGGCCATCTTCCAGATGGGGCTCTTGCGAGCGCCCTCGATCCAGGCCTCGGGCACGCCGTCGGCACGGGCCTGGGCGATGACGGCCGGGTCGTTGGGATCCAGGAAGACGTCGAGCTGGGCCTGATAGAGGTCGCCCTCATCCGGCACGGCAGCGGCCGCCTCGATACGATCGGCGTCGTAGAGCACCACACCCAGATACCGGATGCGTCCGACGCAGGTCTCCGAGCACACCGTCGGCAGGCCGGCCTCAAGGCGCGGATAACAGAAGACGCACTTCTCGGATTTGCCGGATTCCCAGTTGTAGTAGATCTTCTTGTAGGGGCAGGCCGACACGCACATCCGCCAACCCCGGCACTTGTCCTGGTCGATCAAGACGACCCCGTCCTCTTCACGCTTGTAGATGGCGCCCGACGGACAGACGGCGACACAGGCCGGATTCAGGCAGTGCTCGCACAGCCTGGGCAGATACATCATGAAGGTGTTTTCAAAGGCCCCGTAGATCTCCTTCTGGACGCCTTCGAAATTGTAGTCCTGGGATCGCTTGGCGAATTCGCCGCCCAGGATTTCTTCCCAGTTCGGGCCCCACTCGATCTTTTCCATCCGTTCGCCGGTGATGGCCGAGCGCGGCCGCGCGGTGGGGAAATGTTTCATCTCCGGGGCGGTCTGGAGGTGGGCGTAGTCGAAGTTGAACGGCTCGTAATAGTCGTCGATTTCGGGCAGGTCGGGGTTGGCGAAGATCTTCGCCAGAATGCGCCACTTGGCTCCCATACGCGGCTCGATCTGGCCGCTCTTCTTGCGACGCCAGCCGCCGTTCCAGCGCTTCTGGTTTTCCCAATCCTTGGGATAGCCGACGCCGGGCTTGGTCTCGACGTTGTTGAACCAGGCGTATTCAACGCCTTCGCGATTGGTCCAGACGTGCTTGCAGGTGACCGAGCAAGTGTGACAGCCGATGCACTTGTCGAGGTTCAGCACCATGCCGATTTGGGCGCGGACCTTCATTGGGCGATCTCCTGAGCCGGGGCGTCGAGGGGTTGATCCAGCCAGTCCACCTTGGTCATCTTGCGAACCACCACGAACTCGTCGCGGTTGGATCCGACGGTGCCGTAGTAGTTGAAGCCGTAGGCAAGCTGGGCGTAGCCGCCGATCATATGGGTCGGCTTCAGGACAATCCGGGTGACCGAGTTGTGGATGCCGCCGCGTTCGCCGGTGATCTGGGATCCCGGCGTGTTCACGATCTTCTCCTGGGCGTGATACATGAAGGTCGTGCCCTCACGGATCCGCTGCGACACCACGGCCCGGGCCGCGATCGCACCGTTGGTGTTGAACAGTTCAACCCAGTCGTTGTCGACGATGCCGGCGTGCCGGGCGTCGGTCTCCGAAATCCAGATGACCGGGCCGCCGCGATTGAGCGTCAGCATCATCAGGTTGTCCGAATAGGTCGAGTGGATCCCCCACTTCTGGTGCGGGGTGATGAAGTTCAGCTCGATCTCGGTTTCACCATTGGGCTTGCGCCCCTTGATGCTGAGCGTCTTGAGATCCAGAGGCGGTCGATAGACGCACAGCGCCTCACCGAAGGCCCGCATCCAGGTGTGGTCCTGATAGAGCTCCTGTCGTCCTGTCAGGGTGCGCCAGGGGATCCGCTCATGCACGTTGGTATAGTTGGCGGCGTAGCAGACGTGCTCGGACTCCAAACCTGACCAGATCGGCGAAGAGATGATCTTGCGCGGCTGGGCTACGATGTCGGCGAAACGGATCTTTTCGTCTTCCTTGGGTTCCGCCAGGTGTCCGTGGTCGCGTCCCGTATGTTTGGACAGGGCCGCCCAGGATTTGACCGAAACCTCGCCATTGGTTTCCGGGGCCATCATCAGGACCGCTTCGCAGGCCTGAACTGCCGTCTCCATGAGCGGCAGGCCTTCGGACACGCCGTCCTCAAGCACCTTGCCGTTCAACGCACCCAGAAGCTGGACCTCGTGCTCGGTGTTCCAGGTCAGGCCCTTGCCGCCGTTCCCGACCTTGGTCATCAGCGGCCCGAGCGAGGTGAACTTCTTGTAGAGGTTCGGATAGTCGCGCTCGACCACCGTGATCTGGGCCATGGTCTGGTTGGGGATGGGTTCGCATTCGCCCTTCCACCAGTCCTTGACGTCATAGGGCTGGGCCATTTCGCCGGGGCTGTCATGCTGGATCGGCGTCAGGACCACGTCCTTCTCGACGCCAAGCACCTCGGTGCAGACCTCCGAGAAGGTCTTGGCCAGACCGCGGAAAATGTCCCAGTCGCTGCGCGATTCCCACGACGGATCCACCGCCGCCGTCAGCGGGTGGATGAAGGGATGCATGTCGGAGGTGTTGAGGTCGTTCTTCTCGTACCAGGTCGCGGTCGGCAGGACGATGTCCGAATAGACCGCCGTGGTCGACATCCGGAAGTCGAGCGTGACCAGCAGGTCCAGCTTGCCCTCCGGCGCCTGATCACGACAGGCGACCTCCTGCGGTCGGGCGGCGTTCGGGTCACCGAGGTCCTTGCCCTGAACCCCGTGGGACGCGCCGAGCAGATGCTTGAGGAAATACTCGTGCCCCTTGCCCGACGACCCCAGCAGGTTGGAGCGCCAGACGAACATGTTGCGCGGCCAGTTCTCGGGCGCATCGGGGTCCATACAGGACATCTCGAGCGACCGGTCCTTGAGCGCCCTGACGGTATAGTCCTTCGCATCGACGCCCGCCGCCTCGGCCGCGCGGGCGACGTCCAGCGGGTTGGTCTTCAGCGCCGGCGCCGACGGCAACCAGCCCATGCGCTCAGCCCGCGCGTTGTAGTCGAGCATCGACCCGCCCCAGTCGCCTTCGGGCGCCGTGGGCGACAGGATCTCCGACATGGCGACCGTCTCGTAACGCCACTGATCGGTGTGGGCGTAGAAGAACGACGTCGAGTTCTGCTGACGGGCCGGACGGTGCCAGTCCAGACCAAAGGCCACTGGCGCCCAGCCCGATTGCGGCCTCAGCTTTTCCTGTCCGACATAGTGGCACCAGCCGCCGCCCGACTGGCCGACGCAGCCGCACATCACCAGCATATTGATGACCGCGCGGTAGTTCATGTCCATGTGGAACCAGTGGTTCATCGCCGCACCGATGATCACCATCGAGCGCCCGTTGGTCTTTTCGGCATTGGTGGCGAAGCCGCGCGCCACGGCGATGATCTGGTCTCTTGGCACCGAGGTGATCGCCTCGGCCCAGGCCGGGGAATAGGGCTCGGCATCGTCGAAATCGGTCGGCATATGCTCGCCGCCAAAGCCCTGGTCGACACCATAGTTGGCCAGGAACAGGTCATAGGCCGTGGTCACCCAGGCCTCGCCGTCCTTCAGCTTCATCCGCTTGACCGGCACATTGCGGACCAGCACGTCCGGGTGGTCAGTGGCCACAAACCCGTTGGATGCCGTGCCGCCGAAATAGGGGAAGCGCACGCCCTTCACCTCGTCGTGGACGCCCTTCAGGCCCAGCCGTAGCCTGGTCTCCTCGCCCTTTGCCTTTTCCTCCAGGTTCCACTTGCCGTCCTCACCCCAGCGAAATCCGATCGAGCCGTTGGGGACGACGACCTTGTCGCTCTCTTCGTCGATGGCGACGGTCTTCCAGTCGGGATTGTTCTTCTCACCCAGGGCGCGGGCGAAGTCCGCAGCCCGAAGTTTCCGATCAGGGACCAGCGCGCCGTCCTGGGCAACCAGGCGCACCAGCATCGGCAGATCCGAATACTGACGCAGGTAGTCCCGGAAATAGGGCACCTGCCGGTCCTGGTGGAACTCCTTCAGGATGACGTGACCGAACGCCATCCCCAGCGCCGCGTCGGTGCCCTGTTTCACCGCCAGCCAGATGTCCGAGAATTTCGAAGCCTCGGAGTAGTCGGGGCAGATGACCGCGGACTTGGCCCCGCGATAGCGGGCCTCGGTATAGAAGTGGGCGTCCGGCGTGCGGGTCTGGGGTACGTTGGAGCCCCACAGCAACAGGAAGCCGGAGTTGTACCAGTCCGCCGATTCCGAGACGTCGGTCTGCTCGCCCCAGGTCTGGGGCGACGCCGGCGGCAGGTCGCAGTACCAGTCGTAAAACGAGCCGCAGACGCCGCCCATCAGTTGAAGATACCGGGCGCCCGCCGCATAGGAGAGCATGGACATCGCCGGAATCGGCGAGAAGCCGAACACCCGGTCCGGTCCCCAGGTCTTGATCGTATGGGCGTTGGCCGCCGTGATCAGCTCATTGACCTCGTCCCAGGTCGCCCGGACGAAACCGCCCTTGCCGCGCATCTTGATGTAGTCCCTGCGTGCGTTCGGGTCGGACTGGATGGACGCCCAGGCCGCGACCGGGCTGAGCGTGGCGCGGGCCGCGCGCCAGCGGCGCAGAAGACGCGAGCGGATCAGCGGGTATTTCACCCGGTTCGCGGAATACAGATACCAGCTGTAGCTGGCACCGCGCGCACAGCCGCGTGGTTCATGGTTGGGCAGTTCGGGCCGGGTGCGCGGATAGTCGGTCTGCTGCGTCTCCCAGGTGACGATGCCGCCCTTGACGTAGATCTTCCACGAGCACGAGCCGGTACAGTTCACGCCGTGCGTCGAGCGCACGATCTTGTCGTGCTGCCAGCGGTCCCGATAGGCGTGCTCCCAGGTGCGATCGTCATCGTTCATGACGCCGTGGCGACCGGAGAACAGCTCGGTCTTGCGCGTAAAGAATGCGAGACGGTCCAGGGTGTGGCTCATGATCAGGCCGCCTTGTTGCTGGAGGGGTTCAGGATGGAGCCGCGGCGGGCGTAGAAGACCCAGTTCACGCCGGCGCACACGAGGTAGAAGCCGAGGAAGACAAACAGCGCTGTCGACGGACCGCCGGTGGCAGCCATTGAGTTGGCGAAGGCCAGCGGAATGAAGAAGCCGCCGTAGGCCCCGATCGCCGAGGAAAAGCCGACGATGGCCGCCGATTCCAGCTCAGCCGCCTTAAGTTGCTCGTCTGCCGTCGCCTGGGGCATCAGGCGGGGGATATCCGCGCGCACCAGGGCGGGGATCATCTGGAAGGTCGAGGCATTGCCCACCCCGGTCCAGAAGAACATCCACATGAAGCTGGCGAAGAAGACCGGGAAGTTCGGCGCGCCTCCGAATACGCCCAGGCCATACAGCACCGCGACGATTCCGAGCGCCAGACAGACGAATACCCACTGGGTCACCTTGTGCCCGCCCCAGCGGTCAGACACCCAGCCCGTCAGGGCGCGGGACGCCGCCCCGACCAACGGACCCAGGAAGGCGATCTGCAGCATGTCGACGTGGGGAAACAGGGTCCGCCCCAAGAGCGGAAAGGCTGCCGAGAATCCGATGAACGAGCCGAAGGTGCCGATGTAGAGGAAGCACATCAGCCAGTTGTGCTTGCGCTTGAAGACGACCGCCTGCTCCTTGAAGGAGGCCCGTGCGGAGGCCACGTCGTTCATGCCGAACCAGGCGGCGGCAGCGGCGGCGATAATCAGGGGAACCCAAAGATAGCCCGCGTTCTGGAGCCAGATTTCCCGGCTCGCGCCATCAATGATGGCGTTCTGCGACGGTCCGACGATGGGGGCGAAGACGGCCATGCCCGCCGCCAGCGGTGCCAGAAACTGAAGCGCACTGACGCCCAGATTGCCGATCCCCGCGTTCAGCGCCAACGCATTGCCCTTCTCCCGCTTGGGGAAGAAGAAGCCGATGTTGGCCATCGACGAGGCGAAGGCACCGCCCCCGAAGCCACACGACAGGGCCAGCAGCACAAACACCCAGTAGGGCGTCTCCACGTTTTGAACCGCCAGGCCCATGCCGATCGACGGGATCAGAAGCGACAGGGCGCACAGGACCGTCCACAGCCGCCCGCCCACAATCGGCACCATGAAGGTGTAGAAGATCCGCAACGTCGCGCCTGACAGCGCCGGCAAGGCCGTCAGCCAGAACAGCTGCGCCGTCGAGAACGCGAAGCCGATGGCGTTCAGGCGCGTCGCCGCCGTCGACCACAGCATCCAGACCGCAAAAGCCAGGAACAGATTGGGAATCGAAATCCACAGATTGCGGTAGGCGATCTTGCGTCCGATCGTCTGCCAGAACGTTGGATCCTCTGGACGCCAGTCGGTCAGAATGTGGGCCGGTTCAGGCTCGCCCAGCTCCGGGAATTCCGGCAAGCGCGTCAGGGTCGGTTCGCGGGCCACTTCCATCCGCCGCACCGCGAAGTGCATCCAGGCCAGGGCCGTGCCGACCAGCCCGAACAACAGCATGAAACAGCTGGTCCAGATCCCGGTGAGGTCCGCCATCAGGCCAAACAGGATCGGCAGGACGAAGCCGCCAAGGCCCCCGATCATGCCAACCAGGCCGCCGACCGCGCCGACGTGGTCCGGATAATAGACGGGAATGTGCTTGTAGACCGCCGCCTTGCCCAGGCTCATCGCAAAGCCGAGCACGAAGATCAGCGCCACAAAGGCAAACAGGCCGATCTCAATATGAAAGCGGATCGGTCCTTCAATCCCTTCGACGATGTAGGTCGTGGCCGGATAGGACAGGACAAAGGTGCAGATCACGCTGGTGATGAAGGTGATGTACATCACCCTGCGCGCGCCGATCCGGTCGGACAGCCAGCCTCCGAAAATGCGGAACAGTGAGCCGGGAATGGAATAGGCCGCCGCCAGCATCCCGGCAGCCGCAATGCCGAGGCCGTAGACACCGGTCAGATAATGCGGAAGCCACAGCGCCAGCGCGACGAAGGCCCCGAACACGAAGAAATAATAGAGCGAGAACCGCCAGACCCGAATGTCGCGCAGCGGGGCCAGTTGCATCCAGATTGGCGGCGGCGGCGCGCCCGCACGCCGACGCTCGACCGTCAGGGGATCGTCGGGTGTGAACAGGAAAAAGACGACGGCCAGGGCCGCCAGGGACGCGGCCCAGATTTGGGCCACGGCTTCCCAGCCGAAGGCCAGCATGACAAACGGTGCGGCAAATTTTGTGACCGCGGCCCCCACATTGCCGGACCCGAAAATGCCGAGCGCTGTGCCTTGGCGTTCGACCGAAAAGAACTTGGATACATAGGCAATTCCGACGGCAAACGATCCGCCCGCGATGCCGACGCCCAAGGCCGCCGCAAGAAACTGAGGATAGGTTTCGGCGTAGGACAGCAGGAAGGTCGCAGCCGCCCCCAGCAGCATGACGATGACGTTGAGCACACGACCGCCCAGTTGATCGGACCAGACCCCCAGAAAGACCCGGATAAGCGATCCGGTCAGGATCGGAGTGCCGACGAGCAGGCCGAACTGGGCCTCATTGAGCCCGAGCTCAGCCTTGATCTGAACGCCGATGATCGAAAATATCGTCCAGACGGCAAAACACCCGGTGAAGGCCAGGGTGCTCAGCCACAGTGCCCTGTTGGCACCCGGCATTTGAAGATGTCCGTCGACCATGTTCCCAGCCAGATCACCACCCTTTGTGGTGGATTTGCTTGACCTCTAAAGTCAGGGCGAGCGGTAGTATTTGATACAAATCAATTGCGATCTTTTCTCAAATCTCAATTGAATAATATTGATGAAAGATAATACTATATTTGATCGAAAATATGTTGTCGCTAAACCATCTTTGCCTCATGAATTGAGAAGCATCAAGCCGAGACGTGGAGGGTCGGGGACGCTTGATAGTCGTCAATCGACCTGCCATGAATCCGGGGCTTTCAGGAGACCCCCATGACGATGCGCCCGACAGATCTGGATCGCGTGAAGGCGCTGCCGTTGTTCCGAAAGGCTTCGCCGGAGACATTTCGGGACGTCACGGCCGGGGCCTTCCTTCAGCGCTTTCCGGCCGGCACCACCCTGCTGATGGAGGGAGACCAGGTCGATTTCCTCTATGTGCTGCTGGACGGGATCGTCGAGTTGCAAGGAACCTGGAAAGAGAAGGATACGACACTGGCGGTTCTTCGTCCTGTTTCGACCTTCATCCTGGCCGCCGTCGTTCTGGATGCAGATGCCCTGATGTCGGCACGCACCCTGGAACGATCCGAAATCCTCATGCTGTCAGGTCCAGCGTTGCGGCGAACCATGCGTCAGGACGCCGAATTTGGCGTGGCGGTCGCTGAGGAATTGTCGGGCTGCTATCGAGGCTTGGTGCGGACCGTGAAAAACCACAAGCTGCGCGGGGGCACGGAGCGGTTGGCCAACTACCTGATCACGCTCCGGATTCGTCAGGGCCTGAAAGACACGATCGTCCTCCCTCACGAAAAGCGGATCCTGGCTTCGTTGTTGGGCATGACGCCCGAGAACCTGTCCCGAGCCTTCGCCAGCCTCGCGGCCCAGGGAGTCGTCGTCCATGGCCCTGAGGTCACCTTGACCCGGCCCGAAGCCCTGGAGCGTCTCGCCAGATCAACGCCGTTGATCGACAATCATATGCCGCCTCAGTCGCGGGTTCTCGGCAAGGGCGAGGTTGAAAGCTGGTCGGAAGAAACCGGAATCGCCTGACGGCTAGCCGCCGAAGGCGGCGAGATTGGCCAGATCGCCCGGATCACTGTGGGCCAGCCGATGCCCGCTCTGCTTGCCTGACATGGTCGACGTTATTCTGGCCAACAGCTCTGGCATTTTGTCATCGGCCTGCAGAAGATCACGCAGGACAACGCCGCCCTGGCCAAACAGGCACAGTCTCAGCTGGCCGCGCGCCGAAACCCTCAGGCGATTGCAGCTGTCGCAGAATCCCGGCGCATAGGGTGCGATCAGGCCGAGGCGTCCCGCGAAATCAGAATGCGCGTACTCCTGGGCCGGACCCCCGTCTGCCGGACGCGGAATCGGAGCCCATCCCCGCGCGTCCAGCCAGGCGCGCAAGACCTGGCCGCCGACATGGTGGGCGGCGAAATAATCGGCATTGTCGGCGGTTCTCATCAGCTCGATAAACCGCACGGTGATCGACCGGTCGCGGACAAACGAGGCCCAATCGTCAAAACCAGCCTGAGCCGTTTCGCGCAACAGAACCGCATTGACCTTGATCGCCTCAAAATCGGCCGCCATCGCAGCATCGATCCCGCGGATCACGTCATCGAGGCGGTCATGCCCGGTCAGGTCGCGGAAGGCTGTCCGGTCCAGAGCATCGAGACTGACATTCAGGTGGGTAAGGCCCGCGTTACGCCAGTCTGAAAGCCGCTTGTGCAGATTCCATCCGTTCGTCGTGACGGCGATCTTGTCGACCCCCTCGATGGCGGCGACACGCGAGACGATCTCCGTGAAGTCGCGCCGCACCGTGGGCTCACCCCCGGTCAGCCGGACCTTGGCGAGGCCGAGCCGGGCAAATCCACCTACCAGCCGCGAGATTTCGTCGGGCGTCAGAAAACTGAGCGGGCCCTGCCGCTTCCAGCCGTCAGGCAGACAATAGGTGCATCGGAAATTGCAGACCTCCGTCACCGAAAGGCGGAGATAGCGGAACCGACGACCGAAGCCGTCGGTCAGATGACCGGCGTCGAACGCCATGGGAGCTCCTTTCCAAGCACGGGAGGCGCCGTTGTTTCCAACAACACCCTTGGCCCTTACGGGGACCCGGTCCGAAGGCCTTGGCGCGTGGCACTTTAGGCCGACGAACTCGGAGCGAATGACCCTCTCCATACGTCTGGCAGGGACTATCGGCTTTGACCCGAAGGAGATCGCGGCTTGATGCCGATCAAGCGAACGGTCGCCATCCTGCACATCAACTCGGCATGGGGCGTGATAGCGCTTCCGGCGAAATTTGGAGCCGTCCATGCCCGTCGATGCCGTCCTGCCACGTCGATCCCTGCTCGGGATGATGGGTGCAGCCTTGGCGGCGACCGCCTGTTCACCCCGCCCGGAAACGGAGACGCCGCCTCTGACCGTTTTCGCCGCCGCCAGTCTCACCGAGGCGCTCGACGCTGTGATCGACGCCTTTCAGGCCCAGACCGGTATCAGAGCTCGTGCCGTCTATGCCGGTAGCGCGCAGCTCGCACGGCAGATTGAGCAGGGAGCACCGGCCGATCTGTTCATCTCCGCCGATATCGAATGGATGGACTGGCTTGATGCGCGCCATGCGATCGACGCTGCCGCACGGCGCAACATAGCGAGCAACCGTCTCGTCCTCATCGCGCCGACCGCTGACGATCCGCGATCGCTCGACCTGTCGCCCGGCCCGGCGCTGCGCCGGCGGATCCTGGCGCGTCTGGGGGATGGGCGACTGGCGACCGCCGAGCCCGATGTGCCCGCCGGCCGCTACGGCCGCGAAGCCCTGACCGCCCTGGGTCTTTGGGCAACGCTCGCGCCTCGCCTGGCGCCCGCAGAGAATGTCCGTGCCGCCCTCGCCCTGGTTGCGCGCCGTGAAACCCCGTTGGGCGTCGTCTATCAGACGGATGCCCTGGCCGAGCCCGACGTCACGGTCGTGGCGACCTTTGCCGACGACCTTCACAGCCCCATCATCTACCCGGCGGCACCGGTCCGCCAGCCGGCGACGCAGACCGACGCCTGTGCCCGACTGATGGATTTCCTGATCGGAACGCCAGGACAGGGCATCCTTCTCGGCTTCGGCTTTGCCCCGCCGCCATGATGCTCAGCCCGACCGAACTTCAGATCATCGGCCTGTCGCTCAAGGTCGCCATGACGGCGGTGCTGTTCGGCCTGCCGCTCGGTATCGCCACCGCCTGGCTGCTGGCGCGCTGTGAGTTTCCGGCGCGCTCCCTCGTCTCCGGCCTGATCCACCTGCCACTGGTCCTGCCGCCCGTCGTGACCGGCTATGTCCTGCTGCTGGTCTTCGGGCGGAGCGGTCCGGTCGGTGCCTGGCTGGACACCATCGGGGTGCGATTTGCCTTTGACTGGACCGGAGCCGCCCTGGCGGCCGGGATCATGGGCTTCCCCCTGGTCGTGCGGCCGGTGCGGCTGGCCTTCGAGATGGCGGATCCCGGCCTGGAGCGCGCAGCGGAAACCCTTGGAGCCGGACCCGCCGTCCGCTTCCTCACCATCACCTTGCCGCTGGCCGCGCCGGGGATTCTGGCCGGCTCTGTGCTGGCCTTTGCCAAGGCTCTCGGCGAATTCGGAGCGACGATCACCTTCGTCTCCAGCATCCCCGGCGAAACGCGCACCCTGCCCCTGGCGATCTACAGCCTGACCCAGACGCCAGGTGGCGAGGCCGCCGCCTTCCGGCTGGTTCTGATCTCGACGATCGTGTCGATCCTGGCCCTGGTCGTCTCTGAAATCCTGGCTCGACGCACGACGGCGTCGCAGGCCCGACCATGATCGAGGCCCAGGCCAGGATCGTTCGCGGACCGCTCGACCTCGCCATCGACCTGTCGCTGGCGCAGGGCGTGGCCGTCCTGTTCGGACGGTCCGGGTCAGGCAAGACCTCCATTGCCGATCTGATTGCCGGACTTCTGCGCCCGGATGAGGGCCGGGTCTTGTTGAACGGGTGCCTCGTCAGTGACGCCGCCGCCCGTGTGCACGTTCCGGCCTGGCGACGGCGGGTCGGCTATGTCTTTCAGGACGCCCGCCTGTTCCCGCATCTCAGCGTTACCGACAATCTCCTGTACGGTGCCCGCCGCCGTAGGCTGACCCACGAAGCTTTTGGCGAGACGGTCGCCCTGCTGGGCCTGGACGAGCACCTGCAGAAACGCCCCGGCGTGCTGTCGGGCGGCGAGGCTCGCCGCGTCACCATTGGTCGTGCGCTGCTGAGCGGTCCCGACGTGTTGATTCTCGACGAGCCACTCTCCGGCCTCGATGGCGCGCGCAGGTCCGACATCCTGCCGTTTCTGGATCGGCTGGCTCGGTCCGGCCCACCGATCCTCTACATCACCCATTCAGTCGAGGAGGCGGCCCGCCTGGCCGATGAGGTCATGCTGGTGGCGCGGGGCAAGGTCTTCAATGCGGGTCCACCATCCCGGGCTTTCGCCCGGGCCGAAGCCGTGGATGCCGCCGGGCTTGGGGCTCCGATCTCGGTCCTCGAGGGCCGGGCGTCACAGGCCGGCGGCGGACCGGTGAACATCGTCGATCTCGGCGGAACGGCCTTCCATACGCCGCCCTTGCGCGTCGTCGACGGCGAGCGCGTCCGCATCGTGGTGGACGCCCGTGACGTCGCCCTGGCCCTGACCGCCCCCCAGGGGGTCAGCTTCCAGAACCAGCTCGCCGCCCGGATCGAGACGATGGTGCCGGCGGCTGACGGGTGGTTGGTGCATCTTTCGGGTCGCGGCTTCCGTCTGACGTCACTGGTGACCAGCCCGGCCGCCCAGGCCCTGGACCTGGCTCCCGGTCGCGAAGTCGTCGCCCTCGTCAAGGCGACGGCGGCGGCCCGCTATGCCTGACGGCTAGGTCGCGGCAGGGCGAGCATCGGCGCATAGATGACGGCAAAGGCCACGAAGGCCGCGCACCAGAGGCCCGCTGAAGCGATCAGCAGCGGTTGATAGGCCTCGAGCCAGAGGCCGGCCAGAACCCGCGCCACGGCCGCCGCATTGATCAGGATGTAGATCAGCGATCCGGTCCAGCCGGCGGTCAGGGGCCGCCCGGTATGGCCCCGGCCCGCCCGCGTCATCACCGCCAGGGTCATCACCCCGATCGCACCCGCCGTCAGGGCATGGAGCCCCGCCGATGCGGCGAGCTGGTCGGGGGTCACGACCGCGCCGCCCAGAAGCATCAGGCCGACCGCCAACCAGAGGTATCCGACGTGCAGGATCAGTACGAGCGGCTCGGCCGTCGTCGCCCAGCCTCGCCAACGGGCCAGCCGGACCAGATTCAGCGCCCCGGCCGCGATCAAGCCTGCACCGATCAGGCTCTGATGAGGCAGGATCGCCCATCCCGTCAGGGCCATCGCCGTCACCGCCATTGTCACGACATCGAACGGCCCGGTCACGGCCGGCAGGGGGCCGGCGCGCTTGAGCTGCCAGTTCCGCGTGAAGCTCGGTGTGATCCGGCCGCCGATCAGGCAGATCAGCATCACCACGACGGCCAGGGCCACCCGGATCGCGACCGGCGCGACGCCGCCGCTCAGGTAGCTCTCGACGTGAAAGCCCACATTGGCCGCAGCCAGAAGGGACACAATGATCGCCACCGGCAGGTTTCGCCAGTTCTGGCCGGCCAGAATCTCGCGCCAGACCAGGCCGGCCATGGCCAGAAGGAAGAGGCTATCCACGGCTCCGGGCCAGGCCGCGCCGGCCAGATCCGGCGTCAAAGCCATGGCCGTCATCGCGATCCGACCGCCCAGCCACAGGCCGACCATCAGCATAAGCGGGACACCCACAACCGGCATCCGTCCCGTCCAGTTCGGCACCGCCGTCATCAGAAAGCCGACAATGACCCCACCCGCGTAACCGAAGAGCATTTCATGGACGTGCCACGACAGGCTCAACTCGCCTCCGGCCAGATAGGCGTGAATCCAGACAGGGATAGTGATGGCGGCCCAGATCGCCGAGAACAGGAAGAACGGCCTCAGGCCGATGCTGAAGAGGGCGGGACCACGATAGGCGCGCATGGCGGAAGCGGTGTTCATCTGACGTCATCCTTCGGCGGGATGCCCACAACGGACATGACTGTCGTACTCGAATATCGTGCGCTTGATCGCATCGGTCCCCGCCTAGCCGCAGCGCGAATAGCCGCAACTCAGGCAGGTGTCGCAGCCCTCCTTGCGAAGCAGTCCGGGGGTCCCACAGTGCGGACAGGCCAGCCCAGGATTGGGGGACGCCGCCGCGTGAACCGAGGGCTCGTCACCCGGATCCGCCGCCGGCCTGGCTTGCTCCAGGCCGAGATGGCGCGCGATGACGTCACCGATCGCGGCCGGAATGGACGGCGTATAGGCCCCCTCCATCCAGGCTCCGCCGGACGGGTCGAAGACGGCCTTCAGCTCTTCGGCGACGAAGCTGACATCGCCACCGCGCCGGAACACGGCCGAGATCATCCGCGTGAGCGCCACCGTCCAGGCGTAGTGGGCCATGTTCTTGGAGTTGACGAAGATCTCGAACGGACGTGAGCCGCCATCTGAGTCCTCGATGTCGTTGATCGTGACATAGACCGCGTGGGCGTCCAGCGGCCAGCGCACCTTGTAGGTCGATCCGGTCAGGCGGCGAGGACGCGGTTCCAGGGGTGGCGGCTCGACCGCTGGTGCCGCCTCCTCCGTCGGCGTGGCGACGCTCAGGACCGAGCCGGTGATGGCGTTGGGTCGATAGGTCGTCAGGCCTTTGCAGCCCATTCTGAACCCCTGGACATAGACGTCGGCGAAATCGTCGAAGCTGATGTCTTCGGGACAGTTGATCGTCTTGGAGATCGAACTGTCGACCCGCCCTTGAGCCGCTGCCTGCATCCGCAGATGGTCCGCCGGCGTCAGGGTCTGGGCGCTGACGAAGGCCTCCGGGAGCGGGGCGTCATCCCCCTTCAATCGCCGCCACACCGCCAGGGCGTAGTCTTCGACCGCCTCTTCCCGGCGCGAGCCGTCGGGCTGAAGCACCTTGCGCACATAGTCAAAGGCGAACACCGGTTCGATGCCGGATGAGACATTGCCGGCCAGCAGCGACGTCGTTCCGGTCGGGGCGATCGACGTCAGGCAGCCGTTGCGCAAGCCGTGCCGGCGGATGAGACCGCGCGTCTCCTCGTCGAGCCGCGCCAGATTGGGCCGCTCCAGCATCCCCGGGTCATAGGCCGGGCAGGCCCCCTTCTCTTCGGCCAGTTCAGCCGAGACGCGGTAGGCGGCACGCTGAATCGTCTCGAGCCATCGGCTCGTCAGTTCGACGGCCGCATCCGATCCGTAGCGTACGCCACAGAAAATCAGTGCATCCGCCAGGCCAGTGATCCCCAAGCCGATCCGGCGTTTGGCCCTGGCCTCGGCTTCCTGCGCCGGCAGGGGAAAGCGCGAGACGTCGATGACATTATCGAGTATCCGCACGGCGGTCCGGGTCAGGTCTGTGAGCGCATCTTCGTCCATCGCGGCCGCAGCCTCGAAAGGATCGCGCACCAGCCTGGACAGGTTGATCGAGCCGAGCAGACAGGCCCCATACGGCGGCAGCATCTGTTCGCCACACGGATTGGAGGCGGAAATCACCTCACAGTGGGCCAGGTTGTTGGCGGCATTGACCCGGTCAATGAAGATGACGCCGGGCTCGGCCGCATCATAGGTCGCCCGCATCAGCCGCGCCCACAGATCCGTCGCGCGGACCGTCCGATAGGTCGCCCCGCCGAAGGTCAGCGGCCAGTCCGCATCCGCCTCGAGCGCCGCCATGAACGCGTCCGGCACCAGCACCGAAATGTTGAAGTTGCGCAGGCGCGCTGGATCGCGCTTGGCGTCGATGAAGGCCTCGATATCCGGATGGTCGATGCGCAGGCATCCCATCATGGCGCCGCGCCGCTGACCGGCCGACATGATGGTGCGACACATAGAGTCCCAAACATCCATGAAACTCAGCGGACCCGACGCCTCGGCCCCGACGCCCTTCACCGCCGCCCCGGCGGGTCGAATCGTCGAGAAGTCCATGCCGACGCCGCCGCCCTGCTGCATCGTCACCGCGGCCTCACGCAGGTGCTCGAAGATGCCGTTCAGATCGTCAGGCACCGTCCCCATGACGAAGCAGTTGAACAGGGTGACGGCCCGGCCCGTTCCCGCGCCGGCAATAATCCGCCCGGCCGGCAAGAAGCGATAGTCGTCCAGCGCCTCGCGGAACCGCGCCCGCCACCGCGCCCGCGCCTTGGGAGCCTCGGCTTCGGCGACCGCCGCTGCAATACGGTCCCACGTTGCGTTGATCGAATCGTCGCCGCCGCCGTCACGCGGCTTGAAGCGATATTTGCCGTTCCAGATTTCGCCTGCGAGCGGACTGTCGAACGCCATGTCTGTCTCCTGTCCCAAGACGAGAAGCCTTTCCGATTCGTACGACTGGCTAGAAGCGATCCCGCCAATCGGTAGCTCGATCCTGATCAAGGCGAGCCTTGACGAGCGTCAGGTGGTCGACCGTCAGGACAGCGTGACACGCCCGCCTCCGAGCCTAGAAATCCAGGACCAGAACAGTCTCACCCGCTTGCGCGGCTGGTGAGAACGCAGGCCGCCTGACGAGGATGTCCGCGTCGATAAGGGCCGCCTGGGCCCCGGAGTCAGCCGTCTTCAAGACATCCGCTCGGCCATCATCCCATTGGGCTCTCTCAAGTGTCTCGCGTGGCCCCGCTGGGCCGAGCGGCGTGGCCAGAGCAGCCGATCTCCACATCATCGCATCGGCAGGATCCCGCCCCGCCAGGCCTGCCAACAGTGGGGCCAGGAACAGACGGGCCGTCACCATTGCCGACGTCGGATTGCCGGGTAACCCGACGATGCGCCGCGCACCGGCCCGTGCCATCCAGACCGGCTTGCCGGGCTTGATTGCGACCTTGGTGAAAACCGCTTCAGGTCGATGGGCTTCGAACATGAGGTGGGCGAAGTCGCGCTCTCCGACAGACGCCCCGCCGGTGACGACGACGACATCCGCTTCAGCCAAGGCAAGGTCGGCGGCCTCCCGCAACAGCTCTGGCGCATCGCCCAGCTTTTCGCGTCGAACCAGCTGTCCGCCCCAGTCGCGAACCATTCCCGCGACCCCGAAGGAGACGCTGTCGGGGATGGCACCGGGAACCTCGAGGGCCTGACCGGGCACCGTCAGCTCGTCGCCTGTACTCAGGATGGCAACCCGCGGCCGCCGGAACACGCGCAGCCTGTCCCGATCAGCGGCGGCGGCGGCGATCATGGCGCGCGCGCCCAGGCGATGTCCCGCCGGAAGGAGCGATGCCCCCGCTGCGAAGTCTGAGCCGGCCGCGCGGATATGTCGTCCGCCTGCCCCCGGCCTGTCGAACACCGCCGCCCCGTCCACAGCCTGGACGTCTTCCTGGACGACGACCCGATCGGCACCGGCGGGCACGGGAGCTCCGGTGAAGATGCGGGCGCAGGTCCCCGGTTCGAGCGGGGCCGGTTCGGCATCGCCGGCGAAGATCGAAGTCACGACCGGTAGTCGCACCGGAGCATCGGCCAGGTCGGCTTCAAACACGGCATATCCGTCCATCGCCGACAGCGCTGCTCGAGGAGCCATTCCTCGCGCCTTGACCGGCTCAGCGAGAAGCCGGTCGTAGGCTTCATCGATCGGGATCCACTCATCTCCAAGCGCGCGGGCCTCCGCGGCTGTGCGCACCAGCGCCTCATCCAGGGTGATCACCCGGGTGCCTCCGTCTGCGATATTCCGACAGACTAGCGGGGCCCCGGCGCGGGTCGCTTGCGATGGATCAAGGTGACGAGCCAAGTTCATCATGGCGGGACCGGTCGTTGCGGGCGAAAGAGAAGCGTCGTTCGGTTGCACCATTGTCCCGAGGGTGGACTGATCGGCCCGCTGGGCTCGGATCCTGCCTTTGCTCCAGCCGGAATGAGGCGGTGATGAAGTCAATCCCACGAACTTGTTGCCGCCTCATTCCACTTGCCGCGTCATTGGCCGCAGGGATGCTTCTTGCCTGTTCGGCAGTGCCATCGACGACTCCCAATGGCAGTGCCGACGCGGATGTGCATATGGGCGAAGCTGCGACTCCGGCACCGGCCGAGACGCTCTTGCTGATCGGGGGTGATGGCAGCCGGATGGTTCTCACGCGCGATGACATCAGAGATTTGCCGCGCGAACGCGTCACCTTCAGCCGACACGAAGACACCAGCGTCTATGAAGGGCCGCTTCTGCTGGATGTGCTGGCCAGGGCCGGCGTACCTGCCAGCCCCCTGCCGAAGGACCAGCAGGCGACGGCTCTGCTGATTACGGCCGCCGACGGCTATCAGGTCGTTCTGGGTCTAGGCGAGACGGACCCGGCGACACGCCCGGATCGTATCATTCTGGCCGACACCGACGACGGCGCGCCGCTGGCATCGGACGCTGGCCCCTTCATGATCGTGGCCGAGGGCGATGCGCGCGCGGCCCGATCACCGCGGATGGTTGTTTCCATTCGCGTGATCCCGCTCGGAGCGGAAACCCGCTAGGCCTGGGCGGCCCAGTCTCCCGATTTGCCCCCGGTCTTGGACAGCAACCTGATATGACGGATGACCATGCCCTTGTCCGCAGCTTTCAACATATCATAGAGCGTGAGGCAGGCGACCGACGCCGCCGTGAGGGCTTCCATTTCCACGCCGGTCGTTCCCGTTAGCCGAGCCTCGGCCCGGACGTGAAAGCCGGCTGTCTCGGCCAGCGGTGTAACGCGCACCGTCACGCTCTCCAGGCCCAACGGGTGACACAGGGGTATCAGATCCGACGTTCGTTTGGCCGCCATCACCCCCGCGATCTCCGCTGTCGCCAGCACGGCCCCCTTGGGGGCCTCGCCGGCCAGAACCAGAGCCACGGTTTCAGGCGCGCAGTCGACCTGGCCCTCCGCCACAGCCTCGCGTCGGGTCGCGGCCTTGGTGCCGACATCCACCATGCGGACGCGGCCTTCGGGATCGAGATGCGTCAGGCTCATGGGCATATCCCCCGGTAGCGCGGGATCTGACCGACCAGCGAGCAGGGCCGAAATCGGCTGTCGAGTTCCTCCGCCAGAACCAGGTCCCAAGCGTCGCGACAGGCCCCGGTCGACCCCGGCACACAGAACACAAAGGTATCCTCAGCCTGCCCTGCAAAGGCGCGCGATTGGAGGGTGGCGACACCGACCGTCTCGAGGCTCGCCATGTGGAAGACCACGGAAAAGCCGTCCAGCTCTCGCCGGAACAAGGGCTTGAGAGCTTCCGGCGTAACGTCGCGGGGCGAGAAGCCGGTCCCGCCGGTCGTGATGACGACATCGACCTCATCGTCTTTGATCCAGGTCCTGACCTGGGCCCGGATCTGCTCGACCTCATCCTTGACGATGGCCTTTCCGGCCAAGACGTGGCCAGCGGATTGCAGCCGTTCAGCCAGAAGCCCCCCGGAGGTGTCGGTGGAAACATCGCGCGTGTCCGAGACGGTCAGAACCGCGATGTTGAGCGGGTAGAAGGGAAGGTCAGATTGAATGCCGGCCATCAGTCACTCCAGCGCGCACGATCGGCGCGATCCTGTTCGGTGGGTTCGATCCACCGTCCGCCGGACGGACCGCTCTCGTGCTTCCAGAACATGGCCTCCGTCTTCAGCCTGTCCATCAGATAGTCCGCCGCCAGGAAGGCCTGCCGCCGGTGCGGTGAGGCCGCTGCAACAAAGACGATCACCTCGCCTGGCGATATCGAGCCTGCCCGATGCACGACCCGGACGTCGCTGACGTCAAAGCGCGACGACGTCGCCACGGCCAGGTCGATCAGGGAACGCGGCGTCATTTCCGGATGCCAGTCGAGGCGCAGGCGCTCGATCGCCTGTCCACCTACGGTGTTTGCGCGGGCCAGGCCGGTAAAGGAGACCACCGCCCCATCGCCTTCCCGCCCGGAGATAAAGCGTGCCAGCTCCTCGCCGGCGTCGATCAGGTCGAGTTCCAGATTCGCCGTCACTGCCATGGATCACCCGCCCGAAACGATCGAGAAGAAGACGACGGACTGGCCCGACCTCACCTGCGTTTCATCGCCGACGACACGGGAGTCGACGGCCACCCGAATCTGCGGCTTGAGCAGGATGGCGGCGGCCTCATCCTGGCGGGCGAGCTCGGCCCGGATCTCTCCGACGGTAATGTCGTCGACTGCAAACACCATGGCTCGCTCCCGCCCGAGCCGGTCCGAAATCTCTCCATAGAAGGATACATCTACACGGATCATGTCTTGCCCCCCTTTGAGTCCATCGCCTGGGTCGCCTGGACGGCCCGGCTAAGTTCGGTGGCGAACAGGGTCGTGAGTTCGGCACGAACGGTAGGATCGCACCAGTAGGGGCTCATCACGACCAGGCGAATGACGACCAGGTCTTCCCCGTCGTCCTGGCCGCTGTATGTCGCCAGATGCGCCGCCTTCACCACCTCTCCGTCCTTGCCGAGGCTGGTGCGGGACACGGCGAAGGCGGGCGATGCCTGAAACATCTCGAACACAGCGTTTGTTCGCCGGTTCGTGTTGCTGAGCATTTCGCCCGCCTCGGCCAGGGAGAAGCACGCGATATTGGTATCCGCCGGAAGAAAGCGCGCCTGGGGGATCTGTGCTGTGACGACCGCCTCAAGCGAGCGCCGCGCCTCGATGGTTCCCGCCATGACGGCCCCGATCCCCGCCGGGCCGAAGCCGAGGGTCTCAGCCGTCAGCCAGGTTGCCGCCGCGCCGCTGGCTGAACGGGACCCCTCCAGAGTCGACGCCCATTTGCCGACAGCCAGGTCGGGGCGCGAAAGGTACGGCGCATCGAAGGCGGACACGGCGTAGGCCTGTGCGTTCGATGTCAGGAATGCCCCACAAGCATAGGGGACATAGCCCAATTTATGCGGGTCGATGGTGATCGAATCCGCGCGCCCCATGGCCCCGAGGGCGGCTCTTGTGTCATCGGCCAGAACGGCCTGCGTGCCGGCGCCGAGCATGGCCCGGAAAAAGCCGCCGTAAGCCGCATCGATGTGACGCCAGATGTGCCAACCTTGCTCGCCTTGCCAGCGGTCCAGTCTGTCGAAGAGGCCGTCAATCGGGTCCACCGCCGACATTTCCGTCGTGCCGGCGACGGCCACGGTCATCAGCACCGGACGAGCCTGGTCGCGCGCGGCCATGACCTTCTTTTCGAGATCCACCAGATCCATCCGCCCGCGGGCATCGAGGCGAAGGCTCCACAGCGCCTCGTGACCCAGGCCGAACAGGTTGACGGCCTTGTCCCACGAAAAATGCCGGTTGCCCGGCACCAGCACGACCGGCCCCAGATAGTCGCGGCCCGCCGCCTGGCTGATACGTCTGTAGATCTCGGGCGGATTGCCAGCCATGGCGCTGCATCGCTTCAGGTCCGCCTCGGTGAGACCATGCTCCCTCCACAGCTCCCGAAAGCGGTCCCATCCCATATGTGCCGCCGCAAAGGGGTCCAGGCGTTCACCGCGCTTTTCGCTGAGGTGCAGGGCCAGGGCCAGCCAATGGTCCAGCCGATAGCGAGCGCGCCACATGGCTTCGAAATTCGCCACCGTTCCACCCGAGGTGAAATGACCTTGTGCCTCTCCGGCGTCGAAACCGAGCATGGACGCCAGGTGTGCGATCGCCTCCGCCTCAATGACGCTTCCGACCCGGCTCGCCTCGCGAGAGGTATTGTTCGGGTTGTGCAAAAGGGCAGCAAACCACCCCAGGATCGCCGGCAAGGACAGGTCTGACTTCATGTGAGCGATGTAGCGGGGTGTGAAGGTCGGCGTTTCCTCGGTCAGGGCATCGCGGAGGGCGGAGAGCCTGGCTGACAGGCGGCGTCGGCCGACTGAGCCGGGCTCCACCGGCTCGGGGGCGAATTCGTCCGAGAACCGGCTCCGCCGCCAGTCCACCCAATGATCCAGCATCGCCATCATCTCGGCGCGCAGCCACGGGGCATTCTGGGAGCCAGCACCTGGAAAATGCTGCTCAGCATGGGCGGTCGGCCGGGTGTCCTGAGATGCAGACGACATGGACTGCCCATAGCCGTCAGCGACCGTGAAGCGCTTGTCATCTGTCAAACCCGGACTTCATGCACGTCAATGGGTGTTGTTGGTCCAAGGCAAGGACGTCGCCGCCTGTGCGAAGCGCCTCTGGGACGTTCGAACGCACGCCTGGGCCGCCGGCGCGGCCAGGGCAAACTGCGCGCCGGCCCCGTGGGTCAGGGTGATGCGGACAGAAGGAGAGCCGCGGTCCAGGTTCAGGATAAGACGCCGGCCATCGCGGCCCATGACATAGGCCCGGTGTTGTCCGTCTCCCGCTAACAAGTCTCCGGAGAGAAGCCCCTCAGGGGCCGTCTGGAGCTGGGTTTGATGAAGCCGGGCGGACAAGTTAGTGAGTTGTGCTGCCCCTGATGCCCTTCCGCCCTCAAGCGGGAGGCGAAAACCTATGCAGCCAAAGGAAATGGGCTGGGCAAGGGCGACGCGAGCGGCCATGAAAACCTCTGCCCACGCCATTAACTTGTCAAGACCGTGCTGGCCACGCCCGCCCCTAGGGTGGGACTGGGCATATAGAGCCGGTACAGCCGGTCGAACCCGTCATAGACCAGGCTGGACAGATTGTTGTTCGCATCCGCCACCGTCGCCAACTGACCGTTCGGCGTCCAGGTCCGCGCCGCATAGACCTGCGCCAGCGGCGTGCCCCAGGCCCGGTGCTCGCGCAGCACCTGACCCTCCGCGTCATACTCCACTCGGCTGATCCGGTCCGGGCCGGCGAGTCCTTGCGTCGAGACGGTGCAGGCGTCGGTGGGCAAGTAGGCCGGCCAGCTTAACGCGTCAATTTCATACCATTTACACCCAACGTCACTTGATCAGGTGAGACACACTACAGGCCCTCCGGAGTGCGGCAGCGATTTCCGGATGGAGGCGCCCGCTGCCGCCGAGGCAGCGCTTTCACTGACCTCGCTGCGAGCTTACGAGTTGAGCTGACAATCCTGTGCAATGCTAAGGTTCGACGCATATTTCCAGGTAGGATTCATGCGCTTCTACGACAGTCCCATCCTCGTATTCGACTGTATAGATGGTCCCAGGAGGAAGCCACGCCACCGGTATTCGCTTCCGATCAATGATCACAGCAATGACCCATGCTTTCGCGCCGCGCCGGAATGAATCGGGAGCTTGATCCGATATTCGAACAATGTCGTTGTAGGTGAATGTGGACATTAGTTCGGCTCCCTAGGAGGTCGTGGGCGTATTGGTAGGTGAGGATTTCCTCCGGTTCCGGTCACATCTGGACGATGCGCATGAGGCCCGCGCGCTCGTTCATCTGAGTGACCGCGATGGCCCCCTCGGGGTGCTGACAAGTTAAGTGAGTTGTGCTGGCCCTGAGGTGCCTCCGCTTTCAAGCGGGAGGGCCGCAGAGAGGGCCCAACTCAGTTAACTTGTCAGCACCGACGTGCGCTTAACCTGACAGCACCGTTCTGCGACCAGACAAACTTAAGTTGTCAGTTCCTCCGGGCGCTCGATTAGTCAGGCATGTCGGATCCAACGATGATCTCAGAGCGCAATACCTCGTGGATGTCAAAATCACATGCACCAGGAACATCAAATTCTCCGCAAGATATAACCCCCCGTAACTCTACAAACAAATTGTCATCATATGGCGGCCCAAGGATCGCGATAGCATCCAAGGGCAATCTCTCTAGCTCCTCATCCCCATCTTTATTCCTCATGGAGATTGCATATAGAAGAATATCTATTTCAATATTATTACAATCTAAATTTAAGAGCCTGGGATGCTCCCAATACGGATCTATCACCCCATATACAATAACTTCTTGGTTTCTATATGCATACGTTCTATCGAAAACATCGCAAACGGTAGCATTTGAATATATATTCGGATAATGTACGCATCCTATCATCATAAGGATTACGGACGCTACAGCAACTTTCAACATCCCACCCTACTCCCAGCACTGCAAAATTCGCGCCGATGGACCGCCCCCTGCTCGGTGCTGTCAGTCTAACGCTAAGAAGTCTCCGGTGAGAAGCTCCGCAGGGGCTATCTGGAGCTGGGTTTAATGCCGCCGATCTCATTCAAGCGTCACCGCTTCCCGCCGGATGTGATCCGCCATGCGGTATGGCTATATTTCCGCTTCAGCCTCAGCCTGCGCGACGTCGAGGAGATGCTC
>Ga0209571_1000262_pt1 | contig 84481 bp, 76 predicted proteins | sample EBPBio102011_DNA_FD_185866 | JGI IMG/M metagenome (GOLD analysis project Ga0209571, IMG submission 185866) | Wastewater treatment Type I Accumulibacter community from EBPR Bioreactor in Madison, WI, USA - Reactor 1_1/10/2011_ DNA (SPAdes)... | ecosystem: Engineered > Bioreactor > EBPR >... | reverse complement strand
CACCCGTGTCCTGACCGGCATCACCACCTCCGGCACGCCCCACCTGGGCAACTACGTGGGCGCGATCCGTCCCGCGATCGCCGCCAGCCGCGCGCCGGCGACCGAGAGCTTCTACTTCCTCGCCGACTTGCACAGCCTGATCAAGGCCCAGGACCCGGCGCGCACGCAGCGCTCGACGCTGGAGATCGCCGCCACCTGGCTCGCCGCCGGGCTGGATCCGGGCAAGGTCTGGTTCTACCGCCAGAGCGACGTGCCCGAAATCACCGAGCTGACGTGGTTGCTGACCTGCGTCGCCGGCAAGGGCATCCTCAACCGTGCGCACGCCTACAAGGCGGCGGTGGACAGGAACCGCGCCGACGGCGAGGACGACGACAGCGGCGTGACCGCCGGCCTGTTCATGTACCCGGTGCTGATGGCCGCCGACATCCTGATCTTCAACGCCGACAAGGTGCCGGTGGGCCGCGACCAGGTGCAGCACATCGAGATGGCACGCGATTTCGGCCAGCGCTTCAACCATGTCTATGGCGACTACTTCACCCTTCCCGAGGCGGTGGTGGACGAGAACGTGGCCACGCTGCCCGGCCTCGACGGCCGCAAGATGAGCAAGAGCTATGGCAACACCATCCCGCTGTTCGTGCCGCCGGCCGAACTGAAGAAGCTGGTGTTCTCGATCCTCACCGACTCGCGCGCGCCCGGCGAGCCGAAGCCGGTCGAAGGTTCGGCGTTGTTCCAGCTCTACCAGGCCTTCGCCTCGAAGGACGACACCGCCGCCTTCGCGCGGGCCTATGCCGACGGCATCGGCTGGGGCGAGGCCAAGCAGCAATTGTTTGATCTGGTCGATCGCGAGATCGCGCCGATGCGCGAGCGCTACCTCGATCTGGTGTCGCGGCCCGGCGACATCGAGGACACCTTGCGCGACGGCGCGCGCCGGTTGCGCGAGGAGTACGCGATCCCGCTACTGGCGCAATTGCGCGAGGCGGTGGGGCTGCGCGACCTGTCGAACGTGGTGCTGGGCGAAACGAAGGCTGACGAGGCCGATGACCGGCCGCCGCTGGCCAGCTTCAAGCAGTACCGCGAAGCCGACGGCAAGTTCCATTTCAAGTTGGTCGAAGGCGAGCGCGTCCTGCTGCAGAGCCACGCCTTCGATGCGCCGCGTGACGCAGGGCAGGCGATCGCCGCCCTGAAGCGCGGGGAACTAGCGGTGGCCGATGCGCCGGCGACGCTGGGCGCAGGCGTGGCCGAGGCCGAGGTGCGCGCCGCGATCGAGGCGCTGGCCGCGGCCGATGCCGAGAAGGCCGCGGCGAAGGCGGCGCAGCCGTGAACCCGCTGGTCGAACTCAACCTCACCCTCATCCTGTTCCTGCCGTGGTTCGCGATCCTCGGCACGCTGTACTGGCTGTTCCCGCGCAAGCCGCGCAATGTGGCGCGCGTGCTCTACGACATCGTGGCCCTGGTGGCGTCGGTGGCGGTGTTCCTGTGGAGCGTGCACTGGTCGATGGCCCATGCCGACACGGCGCACGGCCGGCTGTGGCCGCAGATCCTCGCCACGGCGCTGGGGTACGGCGTGTTCCTCGGCGCATTGGGGCTCGCGTTCGCGCTGCGTTTCCTGTTGTTCAAGCGCCGGGCCTGAACGCCAACGCCTGCAGTCTCCATCGCTGTCATCCCGAACGCCGTGAGGGATCTGCCTCGACACTGGTTGTCGCGGCCAGGAGAGATCCCTCACTGCGTCCGGGATGACAGCCAAAGGTGGCACTGTGCCGGGCCTTGAATCCGGAGATCGGGACCGACCAAAGCCGCATCGACCGTGCCGGGCGCATCGGCGACACTCCCGCCATGTGCAGGCAGGCGGGAGCGACGCGATGACGCGCGACGACGGCATCACCCTCATCGACACGGGCTACCTCCGGCCAAACCTGTGCGCGGCCTACCTCCTGCACGGGAAGGACGGGCGTGCGGCACTGGTCGACTGCGGCACCGCCACCTGCGCCGAACGCGTGCTGGACGCCATCGATGCCGCAGGCGTTGCCCGCGACGCGCTCGACTGGCTGCTGGTCACCCACGTGCACCTCGACCACGCCGGTGGTGCCGGCCCGCTGATGCGCGCGCTGCCGAACGCACGGCTGGTGGTGCATCCGCGCGGGGCGCAGCACATGATCGATCCGACCAGGCTGATCGCCGGGGCGCGTGCGGTCTATGGCGACGCGATGTTCGAGCGCGACCATGCCGGCATGCTGCCGGTGGACGCCGCACGGGTGGTCGTTGCCGACGATGGCCATGTCATCGAACTCGCCGGCCGGCCGCTGGCCTGCGTCGACACGCCCGGCCACGCGCTGCACCACTACAGCGTGTGGGATGCGCGCACGCGAAGCTGGTTCGCCGGCGATGCCTTCGGCCTCTCGTATCGCGAGCTGGACACCGGCAAGGGCGCGTTCGGCGTGCCGACGACCTCGCCCGTGCAGTTCGATCCGGACCAGATGAAAGCCTCGATCCGCAGGCTGGTGGCCCGGCAACCCGCGGCGATCCATGTCGCCCACTACGGCAGGGTGACCGAGTGCGCGCGGCTCGGCGAAGACCTCGTGGCCCAGGTCGACGTGATGGCGGGGATCGCGCGCGAAGCCGATGGCCGGCCGGATCGCCATGTGCGCATCGTCGACGCGCTGACGCGCCTGTGCGTCCGGCGTGCCCGCGCGCATGGCATCGACGATGCGGAACGCGTGGTCGAAGAAGTGCTCGGCAACGACATCGAGATCAATGCGCAGGGCCTGGAGGCGTGGCTGGAGCGCCTGCGCAAGGGGTCGGCATGACGCGTCGTGGCTTAGACTCGATGGCCCAGTCCCTTCCCGGAGTGCATTACATGCGCAGGATCCTGCTGGGCGTGGCCCTGTCGATCATCGTCGTGGCGCCGGCCCGTGCCGATGACATGCCCGGCGGCGGCGTCAGCGCCGAGGCCCTGTCGCGGCACGTGCGCGTGCTCGCTTCCGACGCGTACGAAGGGCGCGCGCCGGCAACGCCGGGCGAAGACCGCACGATCGAGTACCTCGTGGCCGAGTTCAAGAAGGCCGGCGTGCAGCCGGCGGGCGACGGCGGCGGCTGGACCCAGTCGGTGCCGCTGGAACGCACCCGCGTCGACGGACCGGTGACGGCTTCGCTTCAGGTCGGCGGCGAAGCGCAGCCGCTGGCGAACGGGGACGACGTGGTGCTGCAGAGCCTCGCCCCGGTGGCGCGCGTGGACGTGGTCGATGCGCCGCTGGTGTTCGTCGGCTATGGCGTGTCCGCGCCGGAACGCGGCTGGGACGACTACAAGGGCGTCGACCTTGCCGGCAAGGTCGCGGTGGTCCTGGTCAACGATCCGGATTTCGAGGCGGACGCGCCAGGCGATTTCGATGGGCGCGGCATGACCTACTACGGCCGCTGGACCTACAAGTACGAGGAACTGGCGCGGCAGGGCGCGACCGGCGTGCTGATCGTGCACGAGACGACGCCGGCGGCCTATGGCTGGGCGACGGTGCGCGCCTCCGGCCTGTCGCCGGTGTTCGACATCCCGCGCGCCGATGCCGCGACCTACCACACGCTGCTGCGCGGCTGGATGCAGCGCGAGCTGGCGGTGTCGCTGTTCGCGCGCGCCGGGCTCGACTTCGAAGCGGAAAAGAAGCGTGCGCAGACGCGCGCGTTCACCCCGGTGGCGCTGGGCGATGCCACGCTGTCGGCGTCGTTCGCGGTGCAGCGCGAGGCCGTGGTCACGCGCAACGTGGTGGCACGCATCACGGGCGCGGAGCGTCCGGACGAGACCGTGGTGTATTCGGCGCACTGGGATGCCTTCGGCATCGGCGAGCCGGACGCCGGCGGCGACCGCATCCGCCGCGGCGCGGTGGACAATGCCACCGGCGTTGCCGCCGTGCTCGAACTGGCGCGCGTGTACGCCGCCGGTCCGCGGCCGCGGCGCAGCGTGCTGTTCGTCGCGCTCACCGCCGAGGAGAAGGGATTGCAGGGCTCGACCTACTTCGTCGCGCACCCGCCTGTCGCGCTGGAGAAGACCGCTGCGGTGATCAACCTGGAGATGCTCAGTCCCGACGGCGCCAACCGCGACATCGCTTCCTGGGGCAACGGCCGCGTGTCGCTCGAACGCGACCTGCGCCGCGTGGCGGAAGCGCGTGGCCGCGGCTACTCGCCGGACCCGAACCTCGAGGCGGGCTTCTTCTATCGCGCGGACCATTTCCCGTTCGCGCGCGCCGGGGTGCCGGCGATCACCATCGGCGCCGGGCTCGACAAGGTCGAGGGCGGCATCGAACGCGGCACCGCATTGCGCGACGCCTATTTCCGAGACTGCTACCACCAGCCCTGCGACCGCTGGACGCCGCAGTGGGATGCGCAAGGGCAGGTGCAGGACGTGGTGCTGCTGTACGACCTCGGTCGCGGGATCGCCGATGGCGAGACTTGGCCGCAGTGGCTCGATGGCTCGGAGTTCAAGGCGCAGCGCGAGGCCAGTGCCGCGGCGCGCGAGTAGTGCAGCGCGCCCTCAATCGCCCCACGTATTTGCAGGCACGCCCTTGCCGGGATACTTCATGCGCACCACGCAGAAGCGTTGCCCGGTGGGCGCCTGCATCACCACCCAGCGGGCATCGTGCGGACGCGAGACTTCGCGCGCACCGAGGGCACCGAGGCGCGCGACCTCGGCCTCGATGTCGTCGGTCTCGATGTCCAGGTGCACGCGCGACTCATGGTCGACCCGCTGGACCTCGATGTGCAGGTCGGCCGGGGTGTCGCCGAGCACGGCGTACTTGCCCAGGCCGCCTTCGTTCGGATCCTCGATGGGAAGGCCCAGCGCGGCGCTCCAGAAGCGCGCCGACGCCTCGACCGGCGCGTCCTTGCAGTCGATGATGAAGCCCGCGAGGCGGCTTTGGTGAGGCATGGCGTCGTCCTCCGGTTGGGATCAGCAGCCGGGCGCGGTCGGCGCGCCGAACTGCAACAGGTAGCCATCGTCGTCGAAGAGACCGAATTCGCGCATGCCGTAGTGGAACGTGTCCGGCGGGTAGCAGGTGCGGACCTTGCCTTGCAGCGACGCCCACAGCCGGTCGACCGCGTCGGCATCGTCGAGGCGAAAGTAGAGCGAGTCGGTGAAGGCCGGCGCCGTATCGCCGGCATGCGTGTTGGGGGTGGCGAACATCAGTTCGATGCCGTCGCGCTGCAGCGAGGCCCAGCCATCCGCATCGCTGCGGCGTTGCACCGAGAAGCCGAGACGCTCGACGTAGAACGCGATCGCGCGCCCGAGATCGGGTGTGCGCAGCATCGGGACCATGCTTCGGAATACGAGGCCATCCACGCGCTCAGTCCGGCAGTGCCAGGTCGTCGAGCATCGCCTTGAGGAAGCGCGCCGCCTCGCCACCGGTGCAGGCGCGATGGTCGAAGGTGAGCGACAGCGGGATCACCCGGTGCGATTCGAAGCCGCCGACGACGGGCGTCAGCTGCTCGCGGCCGCGGCCCGCGGCCACGATCGCCACGCAGGGCGGCACCACCACCGGCGTCGCGTAGCGGCCGGCGAACATGCCGAAGTTCGACAGCGAGATGGTGTAGCCGGTGAGCTCCGAGGCGGGAATGCTGCGATCGCCGACCTGCGCGCGCAGGCGGTTGATGCCTTCGCGGATGCCGTGGGCATCGAGCAGGTCGGCATTGCGCAGCGCCGGCACGAACAGCCCGTCGTCGGTGTCGACGGCGATGCCGATGTCCACCTGCGGATGCAGGGTGCGCACCAGCTGGTCGCCATCGAACCAGGCGTTGAGCGCGGGCACGGCTTTCGCGGCGGCGCAGAGGGCGCGGATCAGACGCACGGTGACGTCGTTGCCGGGTTGCCAGGCATGCAGGTCGGCATCGTCGTTGAGCGTGGTCGGCACCACCTTGCGGTGCGCGTCGGCCATGACCCGCGCCATGTTGCGGCGCACGCCCCTGAGCGGTTCGGGCTGGCCGCCAGCGCTGACCGTGGGCGGCTGGGTGCGCATCGGCTTGCCGGCCGCGGACAGCGGCGTGCGCTGGTCGGGGGTTCTTGCCCCCTCTCCCGCTGGCGGGAGAGGGCTGGGGTGAGGGTGCGTTGCGGCGTTGCCCTCGCCCCCAACCCCTCTCCCGCCAGCGGGAGAGGGGAGCAGAGCATCGGTTCCGGATGCCGCACGCTTCACGTCGGCCAGGGTCACCACGCCGTCGGCGCCGCTGCCGCGCACGCGCGCCAGGTCGACCTTCAGCTTGCGCGCGAGTGCGCGGACCGCCGGCATCGCCTTGACGCCGCCGACCGACACGGCCGCTTCGCTGCGCACGGCATCGGAAGACTGCATCGCGCCGACCACGGTGCCGCTGTCCGCGCGCTCGCCGTCGCCGGGCCCGGACTTGTCCTCCGGCGGCGCCTCGCGGGTCTGCGCGATCGCGCCGCCCTCGGTCGACGCCACCACGCGGTCGTCGGGCGCCGGATCGGGCGCGCCCACGCCCTTGCGCGGGGCCGGCGCACCGTGGTGGTGGCCGGTGTCCTGGCCCTCCGCGCGCTGCGGCTGCGAGGCGTCGATCTCGAACTCGGCGAGCATCGTGCCGGTGACGATGATGTCGCCGGCGCCACCAGCCAGGGCCAGCACCGTGCCCGAGACCGGCGAGGGCACGTCGACGACCGCCTTCGCGGTTTCCATCGACACCAGGTTGTCGTCGAGGCGCACGCGGTCACCGGGCTTGACGTACCACTCGACGATGGTGGCGTCGGGCAGGCCTTCGCCGAGATCGGGGAGGAGGAAGGTTTTCTTGTCGCCCATGTCGTCGTTCCGTAGGGCGGGCCCTGGCCCGCCAGTGTTGCAACCATGCCGGACCGAGGCCGGCTCGAGACTTCAATGGCGGGTCAAGGCCCGCGCTACGAGTGCGCCAGCGTGCGCTTCGCCGCGGCCACCACCTTGTCCACGCCCGGCATGTACTTCATCTCCAGGCGGAACAGCGGCATGTGGGTGTCGTAGCCGGTCACGCGCTCGACCGGCGCGACCAGGTCGTACATCGAATGCTCGGCCAGGCGCGCCGCGATCTCGGCACCGAAGCCGGCGGTGCGAGGTGCTTCGTGCACGATCACGCAGCGCCCGGTCTTGGCCACCGACTCGGCGATGGTGGCGAAGTCGAGCGGCTTGAGCGTGGCGACGTCGATGACCTCCGCGCTGATGCCCTCGGACGCCAGCTGCTCGGCCGCTTCCAGCGCTTCCTTGACTTGCGCGCCCCAGGTGACGAGGGTGACGTCGCTGCCGTCGCGCAGCACGTAGCACACGTCCAGCGGCAGCGCTTCGCCGTCGTCGGGCACCACTTCCTTGTACTGGCGGTAGATGCGCTTGGGCTCGAAGTAGATCACTGGGTCCGGCTCGCGGATCGCCGCCAGCAGCAGGCCGTAGGCGCGCGCCGGCGAGGATGGCATCACCACGCGCAGGCCGGGCACGTTGGTGAACATCGCCTCGTTGGCCTCGCTGTGGTGCTCGGGCGCGCGGATGCCGCCGCCCCAGGGCACGCGCAGCACCATCGGGCAGGTGAGGCGGCCGCGCGTTCGATAGCGGAAGCGAACGGCGTGGCAGATGATGTGGTCCAGCATCGGGTAGACGAAGCCGTCGAACTGCGCCTCGGCAACCGGCTTCATGCCCATCGCGGCCATGCCCACGGTGAGGCCGGCAATGGTGGTCTCGTCCAGCGGGGTGTCGAGCACGCGCTGCGGCCCGAACTGCTGCTGCAGGCCGGCGGTGGCGCGGAACACGCCGCCGTTCACGCCCACGTCCTCGCCCAGCACCACCACCGAATCGTCGTGGCGCATCTCGTGCGCGAGCGCCTGCGTGATCGCCTCGATCAGGGTGATGGGCCGGGCCGTCGCGGCGTCGGCGGCATCGCGTGCCGGCGTATCGGCGACCGCCTTCATGCGCGTCCCTCCCGCGCCAGCAGCTGCGCGCGCTGTTCGAGGATGTCCGGCGGAGGATCGGCGTAGAGGAAGTCGAACATGCTCTCGGGTGGCTGTGTCTTCGTGCCGAGGTAGGCGTCGATCTCGACGTCGACCAGGCGCGTGCATTCGGCGATCCAGTCCTTCTCCCGGGCTTCGTCCCACGCGCCCTGCGCAGTCAGCCAGGTGCGCAGGCGGGTCATCGGGTCGCGCGTCCAGGCGTCCTTCACCTCGGCCTCGTCGCGATAGCGGCGGGCATCGTCGGCGGTGGTGTGGTCGTGCAGGCGATAGGTGAGGAACTCGATCACGCTGCCACCGTCGCCGCTGCGCGCGCGCTCCATGGCGCGACGCATCCCTTCGAGCACGGCGAACAGGTCGTTGCCGTCCACCTGCAGGCAGTGCAGGCCGCCGGCCAGTCCCTTCTGTGCCAGCGTCTTCGCACCGGTCTGGGCACTGCGCGGCACCGAGATCGCCCAACCGTTGTTGATGATGCACTGGACGAACGGCAGCGTGTACGCACCGGCGGCGTTGATCGCGGCGTAGGTGTCGGTCTTGGAACTGCCGCCGTCGCCGCAGCAGGTGACGGCCACGCGCGGTTCCCCGCGCAGCTTGAACGCGAGCGCGGCGCCGGCGGCGTGCAGGCACTGGGTCGAGATCGGCACCGACCACGGGAAGTCGTGGCGCGCCACCTGGTAGTCGTTGCCGCGTTCGTCGCCGCCCCAGTACATCAGGATCTCGCGCAGCTGCACGCCGCGGATGATCTGCGCGCCATATTCGCGATAGCTCGGCGCCAGCACGTCCTCGGGGCGCATCGCCGCGCCGATGCCGATCTGGGTGGCTTCATGGCCGAGACAAGGCGCGTAGGTGCCGAGCTTGCCGGTGCGCTGCAGCGCGACGGCCTTGCCGTCGAAGGTGCGCAGGAACAGCATCTGCCTGAACAGCGCCAGGATCTCGTCCGTCGGCGGCGATTGCGCCGGCAGTTCGGCGACGAGCCGGCCTTCCGGGTCGAGGTACTGCAGGTATTCGATCTCGAAACTCGCGGCAACGCGCATCTACTTCCATCCGGTCGTCGTCGATGACGCGATCATAAGGTTTCCGGTGTAAGGATCCGTTGCGCATTGCGTCATGCGCGCGAACGTGGATCCGACGTAGCCGGCTGCGCCGCGCGGGTGGAGACGCGGCGACACCGCGAAAAAAAGACCCCGGCTCGCGCCGGGGTCCAGGTTGCCATCGAGGCCGCGGCTGCGGCCTCAGTCGAGGGTGGCGCGCAGCGAGACGTTGGCGAAGGCGCGCACACCGACCAGCTTGACGAACCACGTGCCTGCGGCCGGTGCATTGACCGCGACCGTTTCGTTGTTGCCCGGGCGCTGCGAGCGACCGTCGAAATCGGCCGCGGTGGGGATGCGCTCGCGCGCGACGAGCAGGGTAACGTCGCCGCTGCCGCCGTAGGAGAGCACGCGCAGGCTGCGCGTGCCGGCCGGCACTTCGATGCGGTACACCGTGTCCGAACCCGCGCCGCCGCCGAGGCCACCGACGGCGACCCCGTCCTGCAGCACGGGGATGCCGGCATACGGATCCTCGACCAGCACCGCGGCACTGGCGTCGTTGTTGGCGGTATCCGGGTCCTCGGTCTGCGAGGTGGCGGCGGCGGTCAGCGTGACCTGCGTGCCGATCAGGCTTTCCGGGGCGGTGGCCGACAGCGCGAACACCGCTTCGCCATCGGCCGCCAGCGCATCCGTGCTGCAGGCGACGGTGGTGGTACCTGCGGCCACGACCGGCGCATCGCAGGTCCAGCCGGCCGGTGCCGCCACGGCGAGGTCGGCCAGCGCGGCGTCGAGCACGAAGCCCGCGCCCGGCGACGCAGCGGCGTCCGGCCCGAGGTTGGCGACCACCACCGAGTACTGCAGCGCGTCGCCCGCGACGACGCTGGGCGCGAGCGCCTCGGCCTCGACCGAGAGGTCGGCGAACTGCAGCGCGGCGAGGCGCACCAGCAGCACCTTCGGATCGTGGTCGGACAGGCGCGAAGGCGTGCCGTCGTCGTTGCGCGCGATCTCCGGCAGGTCGGCGTTGATGCGCGCGTGGCTGAGCTCGATCCCGGTCACCAGCGGCGAGGCGGCCAGCGCTTCGTTCACCAGCACGTGGTCGATCGACTGCGCCTGGTAGTCGAACACGAACGAGTATCGTTCCCCGGGCGCCGCCAGCAGCGTGAGGTTGTACAGGTTCGGCTCGACCAGGTCGGCGCCGTCGCCATCGACCGCGGTCGCGTCATCGGGCGAGGGCAGGCCGGTGACCGTGCCCATCGCGTCGGCCAGGCCATCGTTGAACTGGAAGGCGTTGAAGTCGCCGAGCACGATCAGGTTGCGCGCCGGATCGTCCTCCTGCAGGCCGTTGACCAGGGTGGCGAGGTAGTCGGCCTGGGCCTGGCGCTTGGCGCGCACGCGCTGGCCGAGCGTGAGCCAGCCGCTGCTGCCTGCCTCCTCGCTGTCGACGTCGTTGAGCGAGCGCTGGTGCACGACGATGGCCGTGAACGGATAGCTGCGGCCGTCGGCGAAGTGGACCACGCCGTCCAGCGACAGCGGCGGGCGGTCGTTGAGCAGGCTGGTGCTGCCGTCCGGGTTCGACAGCACCTCGGCCGCGCCGTTCTGCACCACCGACAGGACTTCCACGCGCCGCGTGCCCGCGTCGACCTCGCTGGCCTTGACCAGGAAGCCCACGTCGATGCCGCCGACGTCGTTGCCTTCGACCAGATGGGCCTCGTACAGCGGGTTTGGCTGGCCGGCGGCCACGGCATCGGTGTTGATCCGCGCCGCCAGCGCCTGCAGCACCGCCAGGTTCTCGACTTCGACCACCCCCACCACGTCCGGCGCATGCAGGTAGTCGCGGATCGCCAGCGAGGCCTTGGCCAGGCGGCGCTGGTAGGCCGCGGTGGTCAGGACCGGCTCGCCGATGCCCGGGTCATTGACGTCGTCGAAGAAGCGCTCGACGTTCCAGGTGGCGAAGGTGGCGTCGTCGCCGGTCGGCACGCGCGACGCGCGCGGCAGGCCGGTGGCGCTGCAGTCGACGGTGAGCGCGCCTTCGGGGTAGATCGTGTAGCGGCGGAAGGTGTAGTCGAGCGGGCCGACGAGCGTGCCATCGGTGATCAGGCAGCCGGCGGCGACGTTCGCGGCCGCTGCGCCGATGGTGGTGCTGTTGACCGCGATCAGTTCGGGATTGAAGTCCCAGCGCGGGATGCTGGTGGCGGTGCTGCCCAGCGGATCCGGGTTGGGCACCGGGATGCCGGCTTCGCGGAACGGGCGCGCGGTGCCGGTGACCACCACCGCGAAGCGGCCGTTGCTGGTCGCCGTGGCCTGGGTCTCGTTGACGTTGCCGCCGGTGGGCGCGACCACGGTCGCGCTCGGCACCACCACGCGCATGCCCTCGTAGCGCTCGAGCTGGTCGAGGCCGCCGGTGGCATTGGGCAGGTCGAGCGTGAGCGCGACCGGTGCCGGCAGCGCGTGGCCGCTCGAGAGCTGGGTCACGCTGGCATTGACGAGTTCGGTCAGCGGCAGCTGGTGCGGATCGGCGGCCGGGATGTACTCGGTCACGGTGCCCTGCACGAGCACGCGGTTGCCAACCGCGGCGGCGGCCGGCGGCGTGCTGCTGGTGAATACGAACAGGCCTTCGGACGTCGCCGGGTTGCCGTCGTCCTCGCCATCCGGCGTCTGGATGAAGAAGCCGTTGTTCTTGCGCCCGGTGACGATGCCGGTGGTGGCGACGGCCAGCCCGTCGTAAGGCGAGAACTGGCCGCCGCCCTGGATCGCATGGATCGCGACGGTGACGATGTCGTCGTTGACGATCGTGGCCACGCCCTGCGCCTTGGCGATGGTCGCGCCGACGGCGTTGTCGAGGTTGACGAAGAAGGTTTCGTCGGGCTCGCTGGTGGTATCGCCGATGACGTCGATGCTGATCGTCACCGAGGTTGCGCCTTCGGCGATCGTGGCGGTGCCGCTGGCGGCGATGTAGTCCTCGCCCGCGGTGGCGGTGCCGTCGGCGGTGGCGTAGTCGACGCTGGCGCCGCCATCACCGGCCGGCTGGCTCAGGCTGATGGTGAAGAAGAACGGGGTGGTGCCGCTGTTGCCCTCGGCGGCCGTCGTGTCGCTGATGGTGAGCAGCGGCGTGCCGCCACCGCCGCAGACGTTGGCCGGCGTGGCGCTGTTGCGCGGGGCCGGAGCCAGGGCCGCGAAATCGGCGCCGTTCTGGTCGTCGTCCTGGCAGCCGCCGTCGTCGCGGAACGCGGCGGTGGTGTTGGACAGCGTCGGTGCCGCGGCGGCGCCCTCGAAGAAGTTGGCGTTGCCGAAGCCGACGAGGTCGACGATCAGCGCCAGTTGCGCCGGCGTGCAGGGCGTGCTGCCGCCGTTGCAGCCGAGGCTGGCGCCGGAGGCGACCAGCGCGACCTTGCCGGCCGTGCCGGACATGTTGATGGTGCCGGTGGCGTCCGCCGCAGGCAGCGCGACGCCGTTGGCGCCGCCGGCAAGCCCGACCAGGAAATACTGGCCCGGTTGCAGCGTGACCGCGGGCAGGGCCACGATCAGTCCGGTGTTGGCACCGAAGTTGCCGGTGCCGGTGGCACTGGTGTACTGCACCGAGTGGCCGTTCAGCGAGGCCACCGTGGTCCCGCGGTTGAACAGTTCGACGTAGTCGGCGTTGTAGGGCGCGCCGCTGTTGCCGCCGCCGCCGTAGACCTGGCTGATGACCACTTGCGCCTGGGCCGCACCCGCTGCACCCGTGAACAGCAACAGCGCCAGCAGCAGCCGGCCAACGAACGACATCATGCGGCATCCCCTTGCGTATGGTCCCGGCCCCGATGCCGGTCGCCCGATTGTGCCCAGTTCCGGTGGCGATTGCATGACGCCCTGCCGCGGCCCTGCGGTAACCTGACGACATGGCCATCGACAACAACCAGCGCGCGCTCGAGGACGGGATCCACACGGACCTCGACGGAAGAATCACTTACGGCGGATACCTCAGGCTCGACCAGCTGTTGGCCGCGCAACAGCCGCTGTCCGATCCGCCGCACCACGACGAGATGCTCTTCATCATCCAGCACCAGGTCTCGGAGCTGTGGCTGAAGCTGGTCATCCACGAACTCAGCGCGGCGATTGCCCACCTGCGCCGCGACGAGGTCTGGCGCTGCCAGAAGGTGCTGGCGCGCTGCAAGCAGGTGCTGCGCCAGCTGACCGAGCAGTGGTCGGTGCTGGAAACGCTCACGCCGTCGGAGTACATGGAGTTCCGCGGCGTGCTCGGACCGTCGTCGGGCTTCCAGTCGCTGCAATACCGCGAAGTGGAGTTCCTGCTGGGCAACAAGAACGCGGCGATGCTGAAGGTGTTCGCGCATGATCCGGCGGGCCAGGCGCGGCTGCGCGCCGCGCTGGAGGCGCCGGGGCTGTACGACGAGTTCCTGCGCTACCTCGCGCGCTGGGGCCATGCCGTGCCGGCGGGCCACCTCGAGCGCGACTGGGCGCAGCCGCACGTGCGCGACGCGGCGCTGCTGCCGGTGTTCGAGCGCATCTACGAGAACACCGGGCTGTACTGGCGCGAGTACGCGCTGTGCGAGGACCTGGTGGACCTGGAGACCCAGTTCCAGCTGTGGCGCTTCCGCCACATGCGCACGGTGATGCGCATCATCGGCTTCAAGCGTGGCACCGGTGGTTCGTCGGGCGTGGGTTTCCTCAAGCAGGCGCTGGAGCTGACGTTCTTCCCGGAGCTGTTCGACGTGCGCACCCAGGTCGGCCCGGACCGCTGACGCCCCCCGCCGTCGCATGGACGTGACGCCGCTCGCGCTGCAACCACTGCCGGAATGGACCCGCTGGCTGGCGTGGGCGCTGGCGGCGGGCGCGCTGGCCACCGGCCTGCCCGCGCTGCGCGAAGCCCTGGGCCGCGATGACGGGGCGCGCCGCGTGCTGCTGCCGGCGACGATCGCGCTGGCCGCGATGCGCCTGTTCAACACCGCGCCGCTGCACGGCGTGATGCTGCATTTCCTCGGTGCCAGCATCGCCACGCTGATGTTCGGCGCCGGCGTCGCGTGCTGGACGATGGCGGCGGTGAGCCTCGCCGGCGTGCTGCTCGGCGCCGCGTGGCAGGGCTGGGCCATCGACTTCGTCGCCACCGGCGTGCTGCCGGTGGCCGTGACCGCGCTGGCCTCGGCGGTGGCGCGCCACGCGGCGCCGCGCAACATCTTCACCTACGTGATGCTCAATGCCTTCGGCTCGGGTGCGCTGGCGATGGCGGCCTCGATGCTGGCCAAGGCCGCCGCGAGCGCCGCATTCGGCGGTCATGCGGCGCAGGCCTACCTCGCGGCGACGCCGCTGCTGATGTTCGGCGAGGCGTTCTTCACCGGCACGGTAATGGTGCTGGTGGTGGTCTATCGCCCGCAATGGTGCCGCAGCTTCGACGATCGCGACTACCTGTGGCCACAGCGCGGGATGTGATTGCGTGCACGCCGCATGCATCGTGCATGCGCGGGTATGCGGCGCGCGAATGCTTTAGGATCAGGCGCTGGACCCTGATGGAAGCACCGGATGACCCAGCAAAACCCTGATTCCGCCACTGCGCGGCGCGGCCTCGTCGTCCGCTTCCTCGACGGCGTCGAACGCGTCGGCAACCGCCTGCCGGATCCGGCGGTGCTGTTCCTGGTGCTGATGTTGGGGGTCTGGGCGCTGTCGGCCCTGCTGTCGGGCGTCGACTTCCAGGAAGTCGATCCGCGCTCCTTCAGCGCCGACAACCCGGAAGGCAGCCCCATCCGGATCGTGAACCTGCTGTCGGGGCTCAGCCTGACCACGTTCATGGCGCAAATGGTGCAGACCTTCGTCAACTTCCCGCCGCTGGGAGTGGTGCTGGTGGCCATGCTCGGCCTCGGCGTGGCCGAGCACACGGGCTTCATCAGTGCCGGCCTGCGTTCATTGCTCTCGATCACGCCGCGCGCGCTGCTCACGCCGATGGTGGTCGCGGTGGGCATCCTCAGCCACGTCGCGGTGGATGCCGGGTACGTGCTGGTGATCCCGCTCGGTGCGGTGATCTTCTATGCCGCGGGGCGGCATCCGCTGGCCGGCATCGCGGCTGCGTTCGCCGGCGTGTCCGGCGGGTTCTCGGCGACGATGTTCGTGCCTTCGTCGCTGGATCCGCTGCTCGCCGGCCTCACCCAGGCCTCGGCGCACCTGCTCGATCCCGCCGTGCAGGTCAATCCGCTCAACAATTTCTACTTCACCACGGCGTCGTCGTTCCTGGTGGTCGCGGTGGCGTGGTTCCTCACCGACCGCGTGATCGAGCCACGCCTGCGCGCGACCGCGGTCGACGGCGACCCGGCGGCGATGCCCACGCTCGACCCGTTGCGCCCCGAGGAGCGCAAGGGGCTGCGCGCGGCGCTGTTCGCGTTGCTGGCCACGCTCGCCCTGTTCCTGCTGTCGGTGCTGTGGCCGGGCACGCCCTGGGCGGCGCCCGTGGACCAGGTGCCGGCGGCCACGCACCCGCTGCTGGCCCCGGCTGCGCCGCTGATGCGCTCGATCGTGCCGCTGATCTTCATCGTGTTCCTGGTCCCCGGCGTGGTCTACGGCTACGTGTCGGGCAGCGTGCGCAACCACCGCGACGTGGTGCAGGGCATGTCCAAGGCGATGGGCGGCATGGGCTACTACATCGTCATGGCGTTCTTCTGCGCGCAGTTCATCTTCGCCTTCGGCCAGAGCAACCTGGGCGCGCTGTTCGCGATCAAGGGCGCGAACTGGCTGCAGGCGATGGGCCTGCACACCGGCGTGACCCTGTTCGGCATCGTGCTGCTGTCGGGCTTCGTCAACCTGCTGATCGGCTCGGCGTCGGCGAAGTGGGCCCTGATCGGCGCGATCATGGTGCCGATGATGATGCAGCTGGGCATCTCGCCCGACCTCACCCAGGCTGCCTACCGCGTCGGCGATTCCAGCACCAACATCATCACCCCGCTGCTGCCGTACTTCCCGTTGATCGTGGTGTTCTGCCAGAAGTACGTGAAGGGCAGCGGCGTGGGCACGCTGCTGGCGCTGATGCTGCCGTTCTCGGTGACGCTGCTGGTCCTGTGGAGCGCGTTCCTGATCGGTTTCTGGGCCCTCGGCATCCCGCTGGGGGCCGGCGCCAGCTTCGACTATCCCGCCGGCTGACCCCCGGACGGCCGGCGCGGGCCACGGCGCGCCCCTCGCGCCCCGGGGAAGGGCGGGCAGGGGGCGCGGGTTCCCAAGCGGGGCGCTCCCGGGATAACGTTGCGCCCGAAACGACCGGCGCGAGCGCGGCCGTGGCGCCGCCGATGCCCGGGATCCGGGATGGGCGGAAGTACGTTCGAACCATCTTCCGGGGGAGTCCCACCGCATGAGTTCCAATCGCGTCGAGCCCGCAGGTCCGGGCATGGAGCAGCCGCCCGGCGGCGCCGCCATCCCGCAGTTCGCGCAGGTGATGGGGCATCCGCGTCCGCTGTGGATGCTGTTCATGACCGAGTTCTGGGAGCGCTTCGCGTTCTACGGCATGCGCTGGGCGCTGGTGCTGTACATCGTGGCCCAGTTCCACAATGGCGAAGCGTCCGGCCAGGGGCCGGCGAGCGAGCTGTACGGCGCCTACCTGGCGCTGGTATACGCCGCGGCGATCTTCGGCGGCTACGTCGCCGACAAGGTCATCGGCTACCAGCGTGCGATCCTGCTGGGCGCGGTGATCATGGCCGTGGGCCTGTTCCTGATCATGTTCCCGAGCGAGCAGTGGCTGAAGCTCGGCCTGGCCACGGTGATCGTCGGCAACGGCCTGTTCAAGCCGATCATCTCGACCATGGTCGGCAAGCTGTACGCGACCGGCGACGAGCGCCGCGACTCGGGCTTCACCATCTTCTACATGGGCATCAACATGGGCGCGTTCATCGCGCCGATCCTGACCGGGATCCTCGCCGACAAGGTGTTCGGCACCGAGGCGATGCCGGCCTACAAGGTGGTGTTCATGGCCGCCGGCATCGGCATGATCCTGAGCCTGATCTGGTTCTGGTTCGGGCGCCACCAGCTCAAGGGGATCGGTGCGCCCGCGCCGGGCACGGAGGGCATGGGTCGCATGGTGCTGGTGCTGCTGGGTGCGATCGTGGCGATTCCGGTCTACTACTTCCTGTTGACCATCGATGCCGGCGTGCTCAACTGGATCCTGATCGCGCTGTTCGTGGCGCCGGCGATCCTGCTGCTGGTCGAAGGCATCCGCGAGGGCAGGGTGCAGCGCGACATGGTGATCGCGATGCTGATCATCTTCGGCTTCAACGTGCTGTTCTGGATGTTCTTCGAGCAGGCCGGCAGCTCATTCAACTTCCTCGCACAGAACATCGTCGAGCGCGACCTGGGCGGCTGGATCTTCCCGGTCGGCTGGTTCCAGTCGGTGAACTCGATCGCGATCATCACCCTCGCGCCGGTGCTGGCGTGGCTGTGGGTGAAGATGGGCAAGGCCAATCCCTCGATCCCGCGCAAGTTCGGTCTCGGGCTGATCTTCAACGGCCTCGCGTTCCTGCTGCTGATGTTCGCACTGTCGGGCCTGGTCGATCCGGAAACGCTGAAGATCCCGTTCTGGACCCTGTTCATGGTCTACGTCATCCAGTCGGTGGGCGAGTTGTGCCTGTCGCCGATCGGCCTGTCGATGACCACCAAGCTGGCGCCGGCAAAGCTGACCGGCCTGGCAATGGGCGGCTGGTTCCTGTCGATCGCGATCGGCAACAATCTCTCGGGCATCTTCGCCAGCAGCGTCAGCGGCGAGGGCGGCATGACGGTCGCGTCGGCGCATGCCGGCTACACCTTCGGCTTCTGGGCGCTGCTCGGTGCCGGCGTGCTGCTGTTCCTGATCGCGCCGCTGATCCAGAAACTGATGCACGGCGTGAAGTGACGCAATGGCCTGCGCGCAGAGCGCGCAGCGGCCATGGCGTCATCCCCGCGCAGGCGGAGATCCACGGACGGCGGCCTCGGCCGCCGTTTCCGTTGGCGCGGATCGGTTCCGCGCGCCGGCACGGCGTGTACAGTCACGCCGTGCATGACATGACGAAGAGGCCGGAGCGATGAATACCACCGATGCGGGCAGCTTGTCCGGCCCGTCACCGTCGCAACGGTGGCTGGTGCTGCTGCTGGTCAGCCTGGCGATGTTCGGCAACTACTACGCCTATGACGCGCTCAATCCGGTGGTCGACCTGCTGCGCGACCAGCGCGGCTTCAGCTACGGGCAGATCGGCGCGCTGTCCACCGCCTACAACGTCGCCGCGCTGCTGGTGCTGCTGGCGGGCGGCTACATCATCGACCGCTGGGGCACCAAGCGCGCGATCCCGGCGTTCGCCGCGATCTGCGTCGCCGCGGCCGCGTTGACCGCGATGGCGCCCAGCTACGAGGCGATGCTGGCCGGCCGGTTCGTGCTCGGCATCGGCGCCGAGCCGCTGATCGTCGCCGCGACCACGGTGCTGGCGAAGTGGTTCAGCGGCAAGGAGCTGGGCTTCGCGTTCGGGCTCAACCTCTCCGTTTCGCGGCTGGGGTCGGCCTCGACCGACTGGTCCACGTCGTTCGCCAGCCCGCTGTACGCGAACTGGCAGGATCCGCTGTGGCTGGCGACCGGCGTGGCCGCGGCCGGGCTCGCGGCGGCGATGCTGTACTGGATGCTGGAGCGTCGCGCCGAGGGCCGCGTCGACCTCGGCGCGGCCGGCGACACCGACAAGCTGGAGCTGCGCAGCCTGTACGCCTTCGGGCGCGCGTACTGGTACATCGTCGCGCTGTGCGTCGTGTTCTACGCGACGATCTTCCCGTTCCGCTCGTTCGCCATCGACTACTTCCAGCAGGCGCACGGCCTCGCGCGCGACACGGCCGGCATGCTCAGCAGCCTGCTGCCGATGTCGGCGATCGTGCTGACGCCGCTGTTCGGGCTGTGGGTGGATCGCGTCGGCCATCGCGGCCTGTTCATGGCGGTGGGGGCGCTGGTGATGCTGCCGCTGTTCCTGATGGTGACCTACCTGCCGCCGGGGCCGCCGGTGGCGCTGCCGTTCACCGACGAGGCGATCCCGCTGACGCTGCTGGTCGTCGCCGTGCTGCTGGGCGGCGTGTTCTCGCTGATCCCGGCGGTGATGTGGCCGGCGGTGGCCTACATCGTCGACGCACGGAGGCTGGGGTCGGCCTATGCGCTGATGACGTTCTGCCAGCAGATCGGCTGGGCGGTGGTGCCGCCGGTGGTGGGCCTGCTCAACGATCGCGCCGGCGCCGGGCCGGACCATCCCGCGGGTTACGCCGGCGGCATGTGGTTCTACACCGCGCTGGTGGCGATGGGCGTGTTCTTCGCGTGGCGGCTGTGGCGGCTGGAGGCTTCGCAGCCGGCGCCCGTGGGGGGCGGCTGAGCAACGGCGCTCAGATGTGGCGCAGCATCTCTTCCATGCCTTCGGCGCTGAGCTTGTCGATCAGCCGGCCGAGCAGGACGCGTTCGTCGTCGTCGAGCGGCGACAGCAGCTGGCGTTCGCAGGCGAGCACCATCGGCGCGACCTCGTCGTAGACCGAATGCCCGGCCTCGGTCAGGGTCAGCACCGAGCGGCGGCGGTCGTCGCCGTGGGTTTCCCGGCGCAGCAGTTCGCGCTCCAGCAGGCGCGCGACCGCGCGGCTGACGGCCACCTTGTCCATTGCCGTGCGTTCGGTGACCTCGCGCGCCGACAGGCCCGGATAGCGGCCCAGCACCGCCATGACCCGCCATTCGGTGATCGCCAGGCCGAAACGACGGTGGTACTCGCTGGAAATGGCCATGCTGACCCGGTTGGACAACACGCTCAGCCGATACGGCAGGAAGCGCTCCAGGTCGAGCGTCGCATGGTCTGGCGAGACAACCGGTTCGGCCATGATGCACTGCACCTTGTTGTTGGTTGCATGTGAAACTATAGAATAGGCGATTCGACGCCCGCGGCGTCGCCACCCCGCGAGGAGTATCCCATGACAGCGCAGTCACAGGCCGCCGCCGGCACCGCCGGCATGCAGGTCGCCACGTTCGAGAACCCGATGGGCATCGACGGCTTCGAGTTCGTCGAATACGCCGCGCCGGCGGGCGAAGCAGGGCACCTCCACGACTACTTCAAGCGACTGGGCTTCGTGCAGGTGGCGCGCCACAAGACGCGGCCGATCAGCACCTACCGCCAGGGCGACTGCACCTTCCTGATCAACGAGGATCCGGATTCCTTCGCCGCGCGCTTCGCCGCCGAGCACGGGCCGAGCGCCTGCGGGTTCGCGATCCGCTTCAGCAAGCTTGCCGAGTGGGTGCGGGTGCAGGCGCTGAAGAACGGCGCGCAGGCCTTCGCCGCGAAGGACGAACTGAGCAAGGCCGTCGCCGCCCCGGTGATCCAGGGCATCGGCGGCTGCATGCTGTACCTCGTCGACCGCTACGACGACAAGGGCACCATCCACGACCCCGATTACGAATACCTGCCCGGCGCCGACCTCATGCCGAAGGGCTTCGGCCTGACCTTCATCGACCACCTCACCCACAACCTCTACCAGGGGAACATGGCGAAGTGGTCGGACTACTACGAGCGCCTGTTCAACTTCCGCGAGATCCGCTACTTCGACATCAAGGGCGCCAAGACCGGCCTGCTGTCGAAGGCGATGACCGCGCCGGATGGGATGGTGCGCATCCCGCTCAACGAGTCGAGCGACCCCAAGAGCCAGATCAACGAGTACCTCGACACCTACCAGGGCGAGGGCATCCAGCACATCGCCTGCTTCACCGACGACATCTACGCCACGGTCGAGGCGATGCGTGCGCAGGGCGTGGACTTCCTCGACACGCCGGACACCTACTTCGACGTGATCGACATGCGCATCCCCGACCACGGCGAGGACGTGGCGCGGCTGCGCGAGAACAAGATACTGATCGACGCCGACCCGGAAACCAAGCAGCGCAAGCTGCTGCAGATCTTCACCAAGAACGCGCTCGGCCCGATCTTCTTCGAGATCATCCAGCGCAAGGGCAACGAAGGCTTCGGCGAAGGCAATTTCCAGGCGCTGTTCGAGAGCATCGAACGCGACCAGATGCAGCGCGGCGTGCTGTAGGCCTTGAATCCCTCTCCCGCAGGGAGAGGGGCTTAACACTGCGAGAAGCACCATGACGACCAGCGGTTACATGTCCGGCTTTGGCAACGAATTCGCGACCGAGGCGATCGCCGGCGCGCTGCCGGTCGGGCGCAACTCGCCGCAGCAGGTCGCGTTCGGCCTGTATGCCGAGCAGCTGACCGGCTCGGCCTTCACCGCGCCGCGCGGCGAGAACCGGCGCAGCTGGCTGTACCGGATCCGCCCGGCGGCGATGCACGGGCGCTTCGAGCCGTTCGCGCAGCCGCGCCTGCACGATCGCTTCGGCGAGGCCCCGGTCTCGCCCGACCAGATGCGCTGGAACCCGCTGCCGCTGCCGCAGGCGCCGACCGACTTCGTCGAGGGCCTGTACACGGTCGCGGGCAACGGCGGCAGCGACGCGCACGCGGGGGTCGGCATCCACCTGTATGCCGCGAACACGTCGATGCGCGGGCGCTACTTCTACAGCGCCGATGGCGAATGGCTGCTGGTGCCGCAGCAGGGCCGCCTGCGCATCGCCACCGAGCTGGGGGTGCTCGACGTCGAGCCGCAGGAGATCGCGGTGGTGCCGCGCGGCGTGCGCTTCCGGGTGGAACTGCCCGATGGCCCGTCGCGCGGCTATGTCTGCGAGAACTTCGGCGCGCCGTTGCGCCTGCCGGGACTCGGTCCGATCGGCGCCAACGGCCTGGCCAACCCGCGCGATTTCCTGACCCCGGTCGCGGCCTACGAAGACCTCGAGGGCAGCTTCGAGCTGATCGCGAAGTTCAACGGCCACCTGTGGCACGCGCCGATCGACCACTCGCCGCTGGACGTGGTCGGCTGGCACGGCAACTACGCGCCGTACAAGTACGACCTGCGCCGCTTCAACACCATCGGCTCGATCAGCTTCGACCATCCCGACCCGAGCATCTTCCTGGTGCTGACCTCGCCGACCGACACGCCCGGCGTCGGCAACCTCGACCTGGCGATCTTCCCGCCGCGCTGGCTGGTGCAGCAGGACACGTTCCGGCCGCCGTGGTTCCATCGCAACGTCGCCAGCGAGTTCATGGGGCTGATCCACGGCGTCTACGACGCCAAGGCCGACGGCTTCGCACCCGGCGGCTGTTCGCTGCACAACTGCATGACCGGGCACGGTCCGGACGCGGCCACGTTCGAGAAGGCGAGCCTCGCCGACCTGGCGAAGCCGGACGTGATCACCGACACCATGGCCTTCATGTTCGAGACGCGCAGCGTGCTCAAGCCCACGCGGCAGGCGGTGGACGCGGCGCACCGCCAGCGCGACTACCAGGCCTGCTGGGCGGGCCTGCGCAAGCACTTCGCGCCGCCGCGCTGATCCGCGCGGCTTGGCGCGGCTACGGCGCATGGGCGCCGGGCTCACGCCAGTCGTGACATGCTGGCGGCCCCTTGTTCGCCCGGAGCCGCGCATGCGCCTGCAGACCGCCCTTCTCGCCACCGCCATCGCCACCCTGTGCGCCTGTGGCGCACCGCCTCACGATCCGGCGGCCACGCCCACGCAGGGCGCCGAGGCCGCGCCGGCGGCCACCGCACCACTGGACCAGCCGGCCGCGGACGTGCCGCCCGCCACCGCGGATGGGCAGGCCACCGGCTCGCTGCGCGTCGGCGCGCCCGCCGAGGGCACGATCACCTTCGCCGGCTTCGGGCCGGCGCCGTTCGGCGCGACCGACGAGGCCGTGCGCCAGTCGTGGGGCGGCGACCTGGGCGACGCGAAGCCGTCTGAGCCGGGTGGCTGCTATTACCTGATCCCGCAGCCGCTCGGCGCGGAGGGCTACCGCACCGCCTTCATGATCGAGGGCGATCGTTTCGTGCGCGTCGACGTGCGCGATGCGTCGGTCACCGCGCCCGGCGGGGCCAGGGTCGGCATGACCGGCGACGAGGTCCGCGCGCTGTACCCGAAGATCGAGGAACAGCCGCACAAGTACGACCCGGCCGGCAAGGTGCTGCGCGCGGTCGACCCCGCAGGCGGCCAGGGCGTGCTGGTGCTGGAGCTGGACAAGGACGGCCGGGTCAGCGCGTGGCGCGTCGGCGTACCGCCGCAGGTCGACTATGTCGAAGGCTGCTCCTGACGGGCTTGTCCTGACGGCGCCGCGGCGTCCGGCATAGAATCGCCGCCAATCCGGCGGAAGGGGGCTCGCGATGATCGGTGCGCTGTTGTACTTCGCCGCGGGCATCGTCCTGCTGGCCCTGGGGGGCGATTCACTGGTCAAGTCTGCGTCCGGACTGGCCCGGCGCAGCGGGCTGTCGCCGTTCGCCACCGGCCTGGTGCTGGTGGCGTTCGCCACGTCGGTGCCGGAACTGGCGGTCAACCTGCGCGCGATCTGGATCGGCGATCCGGCGCTCGCGCTGGGCAACGCGGTCGGCAGCAACATCGCCAACTTCGGCCTCACCCTCGGCGCGGCCGCGCTGTGCGCGCCGCTGCTGATCCGCTGGAAGGCGTTGCCCTCGCTGCTGGTCTGCCTGGTGGTGGCCACGCTGGCCACGATCCTGCTGGGCCAGGATGGCGCGCTGACGCGCGTCGACGGCATCGTGCTGCTGGCGGCGTTCGTCGTGGTCATGGGCTTCTCGTATGCCTTCGGCCGGCGCCAGCCGGAACTGCGTGCCGACCTCGCCGCGTTCGCCAACACGCGCACCGACCTCACGCTCAACCTCATGCGCTTCGCCATTGCCGCCGCGCTGCTGTTCTTCGGCGCGAAGTGGGTGGTGCACGGCGGTGCCGCGCTCGGCCTGGCGCTGGGCATGGAATCGCTGGTGAGCGGCCTGCTGCTGGTCGCGATCGGCACCGCGCTGCCGGAAATGTCGGCCGCGATCGCCGCGGCGCGGCGCGGCCAGGGCGACATCGTCGCCGGCCACGTGATCGGCTCCAGCCTGTTCAACCTGCTGGTGGTGGTCGGCGGCATGGCCGTGGTGCGCGACGTGCCGGTGCCGGCGTCGTTCGTGCGCTTCGAACTGCCGGCGGCGCTGGTGTTCGCCGCGATGCTGCTGCCGATGCTGCGCGGCGACCTGCGCATCAGCCGGGCCGAGGGCGGGCTGATGCTGCTGGTGTTCCTGGCCTGGGTGGCGCTGGAACTGCTGATGCTCTGAGCCGCGCGGCGGCTCAGTCGTCGCTGCGGCCTTCCTCGCGTTCGCGGGCTTCCTGTTCGGCGCGCTCGTCGTCGTCGTCGCGGATGTGGCCCTCGGGCTCGGCATGGTCGGACGGATCCTCCGGCCGGCCCTCCATCAGCGACAGCGCCGCGCGCGACATCAGGTGCGCGGCCACCGGCGCGGTCAGGAACAGGAACACGGTGATCAGGATTTCGCGCGGGTGCAGGCCGCTGCCGTGGATCGAGCGGTGCAGGATCGAGGCCAGCAGGATGCAGCCCACGCCCAGCGTGCTCGACTTGGTCGGGCCGTGGATGCGGTGGAAGAAGCTGCTCAGCTTGACCAGCGAGAAGCTGCCGAGGAACACGAAGAAGCAGCCCACGACGAGCAACAGCACGGTGATGGCGTCGATCGCGGCCCTCATTCGACGATGTCCCGGCGGATGACGTACTTGCTCAGCACCACCGTGCCGAAGAAACCGAGCATCGCGATGATCAGCGCGATCTCGAAGTAGGTCTCGGTCTCGTCCAGCATGCCCAGCAGCACCACCTGCGCGATGGTGCTGACGTAGAGCGTGTCCAGGGCGAGGATGCGGTCGGGCGCGGTCGGGCCGCGCACCAGCCGCCACAGCGCGAGCAGCATCCCCACGCCGACCGCGACCATGACGCCTGCGATCACGTGGTCGACGATGCCGCTCACGGGAACACCTTGCGCAAGGGCGCTTCGTAGCGGCGCTTGATGTCGTCGATCATGTGCTGCGGGTCGTCGATGTCGAGGCAATGCACCAGCAGGTACTTGCGGTCGCGCGACAGCTCCGCGGTGACTGTGCCGGGGGTGAGGGTAATGACGCTGGTCAGCGCGGAAATGCCGTGGATGTTGGTCAGCTCCAGCGGCACCCAGACGAAGCCCGGGCGCAGCTTGCGCTCCGGCCCCAGCACCTGCATGGCGACGGTGATGTTCGCCAGCAGGATGTCGCGCAGCAGCCTGAGCGCCAGCGGCCCCAGTACCCAGACGTCCCCGAGCCGCGCGAACTCGCGCTCGAGCCGCGACGCGATGTGCGGCATCAGCCAGGCCAGGAAGGCCGCCATCAGCAAGTCGCCCGCAGTCGTGTCCTCGACCATCAGCAGCCAGAACACGAACACGGTGATGCTCTGCGGGATCGAGGGGAACAGGCGCTTGCTCATCGACCACTCCTCATGGTTCGCGCCGTTGCGGCATGGTCGCGCGTACCTCGCGCACGTAGTCGTCGGCGGACAGCAGCTGCGCCGCGGCGGCGGTGGCGTAGCGCAGGATCGGCGCCGCGCCCACGGTCATGGCCAGGCCGTAGCCTAGCAGCACGAAGATGGCGGCGATCTCGAGGCCGCGCACCTTCGGCGTCTCGGCCGGCGCGGGCGCCGGCGCGTCCGGCTCGCCGCCGCGGTCGTCCTGTTCCCCGGTGCGCCAGAACAGGCGCGTGCCGGTCCGGCTCAGGCCCACCAGCGCGAGCAGCCCGCTGCCGAGCACGGCTGCATACACCCAGCCGGTGTCCTCCGGTGGCGTCGCGGCGAGCAGCAGGACCTTGCCGATGAAGCCAGACAGCGGCGGCAGGCCAACCACCGAAATCGCCGCGATCAGGTACAGCAGCCCGGTCACGCGCGGAATCGGTGGCGCGATCGTCAGCACCCGGTCCCCGGCACTGCCGCGTTCACGCTGCACGACGTGCGCGATCAGGAACATCGCGGCCGCGGCGAAGCAGCTGTGCGGCAGGTAATACAGGCCCGCCGCGATCGTGCCCGGCTGCGCCAGCGCGAACGACACGAACAGGGTGCCCGACGACAGCAGCACCAGGTACGCCGCGCCGATGCGCAGGCGCAGCGCGCCGACCACGCCGAGGCCGCCGAGCACCATCGTCACCAGGCCGAACACCAGCAGGGTGTCGCGGGCGAAGCCCTCGAACGCACCGGCGCCCTCGCCGAACAGCAGGGTGCCGGTCCGCAGCACCGCATACAGGCCGACCTTGGTCATGATGGTGAACAGTGCCGCGACCGCTGCCGGTGCGCGCGCGTAGGTTTCAGGCAGCCACAGGTACATCGGCAGCAGCGCGGCCTTGGCGCAGAACACCACCAGCAGCAGGCCGCACGCGGCGCGCGCCAGCGCCACGTCCTCCGGGGCGACTTCGCGGATGCGCACGGCCAGCTCGGCCATGTTGAGCGTGCCGAACATGCCGTAGACCAGGCCCAGCGCGATCAGGAACAGGGTGGACGCGGCGATGTTGAAGACCACGTAATGCATGCCGGCGCTGATCCGCTCGCCGCGCGCGCCCGACAGCAGCAGGCCATAGGACGCGATCAGCATCACCTCGAAGAACACGAACAGGTTGAAGACGTCGCCGGTGAGGAAGGCGCCGTTGAGGCCCATCAGCTGGATCTGGAACAGCGCATGGAAGTGGAGGGCGCGCTTGTCCCAGCCGGCGCAGGCGTACATCAGCGCCGGGATCGCCAGCAGCGTGGTGGTCAGCACCATCAGCGCGCTGAGCCGGTCGAGCATCAGCACGATGCCCAGCCGCGAGGGCCAGTCGCCGAGCAGGTAGACGGTGATGTCGCCGCTCGAAGCAAGCGCCAGCAGCGCCGCCGACACCGCCAGCAGCAGCGCCAGGCCGATCCACGCACCGATGCGCAGCACGCGCACTTCGTGCCGGCGTTCGAGCAGCAGCAGGATCGCGCCGGTCAGCAGCGGCACCAGGATCGGGCCGAGCACGAGGTGCTGCATCATGCCTGCGGGTCCCCGCCGTGCGTCGCGCCCGGGGGGCCGGGTTCGTGGCCGTCGACATGGTCGCTGTGGAGGTCGGCGTGGTTGCGCATCGCGACCACCACCGTCACCGCGGTCATGGCGAAGGCGATCACGATCGCGGTCAGCACCAGCGCCTGCGGCAGGGGGTCGGCGTAATGCGCGAGGGTCGGTTGCAGGCCCTCGCGCAGCACGGGTGGCTTGCCGACGACCGCCCGGCCCGACGAGAAGATCAGCAGGTTGGTCGCGTACGACAGCAGGGTGAGGCCGAGGATCACATCGAAGGTGCGCGCGCGCAGCAGCAGGTACACGCCGCCCGCGACCAGCACCCCGACACCGCTGGCGATCGCGAATTCCATCAGGCCTTGCCCTCCGCTTCGAGCCGGCGCCGCTTCACCGTGCCCATGGTCGACAGGATCAGCAGCGCGCCGGCGAACACGACCACGTACACGCCCGTGTCGAACACCAGCGCGCTGGCCAGCGGCAGGTGCCCGATCAGGGGCAGGTCGAGGTCGACGTGGCCGCTGGTGAGGAACGGCAGGCCGAACGCGAGCGAGCCGAGGCCGCCGATCGCCGCGATGACCAGGCCCAGCGCGATGCCGCGGATGTAGTCGAAGCCGAGCGTCGCCTCGACCGCGCGCGCGCCCTGCAGCACGTACTTGATCAGCACCGGCACCGCGATCGCCAGCCCGGCGATGAAGCCGCCGCCGGGCGCGTTGTGGCCGCGCAGGAACAGGTAGATCGACACCGTCAGGGCCAGCGGGAACAGCAGCTGGGTGAGGTCGGCCGGGATCGGCAGCGACGCCGGCGGGCCGGGGATCACCTCGTCGGGCTTGAGCCGGGCGAAGCGCAGCATCGCATGCACCACCAGCGCGGCGACCGCGAACACGGTGATCTCGCCGAAGGTGTCGAAGCCACGGAAGTCGACCAGGATCACGTTGACGACGTTGGCGCCATACGCTTCGGGCAGCGCGCGCGCCAGCATTTCGCCCGACACCGGCGACGCCGGCCGCACCAGCATCGCGTAGGCCAGACCTGCGCAGCCGAGGCCGGCGACCGTCGAGATCGCGACGTCGCGCCAGCGCCGGAACGGCGTGCGCGCCTGCTTCGACTGCTTGGGCAGGTAGTTGAGCGCCATCATCATCAGCGCGATGGTCACCATCTCGACCATCAGCTGGGTGAGCGCGAGGTCCGGCGCGGAGAGCAACGCGAAGGTCACGCTCACCATCAGCCCGGTGGCACCGATCACGATCAGCGCGGTCAGCCGCTTGCCGTGCCAGACCACGGTGGCGATGGCGGAAATGACCAGGATCGCCCACAGGATCCAGCCCAGCAGCGGCATCGGCTGCGGGTCCGGGAGTCCGGTCAGCAGTTCGGCGTCCTTGCCGAGGAACGGCACCGCGCCCACCAGCACCACCAGCACGATCATCCAGAACAGGCTGCGGCGGATGCCGCCCGCGGCGACGCGTTCGGTGAACCGCCCCGCGGCGTTGAACAGTGCCTCCAGGTTGACCTGGAACAGGTGCCGGCCCCAGGTGCGCAGCATCGCGTCGTGCAGGGTGAACAGCCGGCGCAGCAGGAAGTAGAACGCCAGGCCGCCAAGCACGCCGGCGATGCTCATCGCCAGCGGCAGGTTCCAGCCGTGCCACACCGCCAGCGAGAAATCGGGCGCATTCGGGCCGAGCGTGCCGACCACCGCCGCGCGCAGGATCGGCTCCACCGTCAGCGCCGGCAGGATGCCCACCGCGAGGCAGGCGAACACCAGCACCGCCACCGGCACGCGCATCCACACCGGAGGCTCGTGTGGTTCCACCGGCAGCGCGCGCGGCCCCTGGCCGAAGAAGGTGTCATGCACGAAGCGCAGGCTGTAGGCCACGCCGAACACGCCGTACAGCAGCGCGGCCACGGTGATCGCGTGGCGGAAGCCGTTGCGTTCGCCGGCGTCGAGCGCTTCGGCGAAGAACATCTCCTTGGACAGGAAGCCGTTGAGCAGCGGGATGCCCGCCATGGCCAGCGAGGCCACGATCGCCAGCGCGCTGGTCCACGGGAGGTAGCGGCGCAGGTTGCCGAGGCGGCGCATGTCGCGCGTGCCGCATTCGTGGTCGATGATGCCCGCCGACATGAACAGCGAGGCCTTGAACGTGGCGTGGTTGAGGATGTGGAACACGCCGGCCACCACGGCCATCGGCGTGGACAGGCCGAACAGCAGCGTGATCAGGCCCAGGTGCGAGATCGTCGAATACGCCAGCAGGCCCTTGAGGTCGTGCTGGAAGATCGCGTACCAGGCGCCGACCAGCAGGGTGATCGCGCCGACGCTCGCCACGACGTAGAAGTACAGGTCGGTGCCGGCCAGTGCCGGGTGCAGGCGCGCGAGCAGGAACACGCCGGCCTTCACCATCGTCGCCGAGTGCAGGTAGGCCGACACCGGCGTCGGCGCGGCCATTGCCTGCGGCAGCCAGAAGTGCAGCGGGAACTGCGCGCTCTTGGTGAACACGCCGGCGAGCACCAGGGCGAGGATCGCCGGGTACTCGGCGCTGGCGCGGATCGCGTCGCCCGAGGCCAGCACCACGTCGAGTTCGTAGCTGCCGACCACGCGCCCGATCAGCAGCACGCCGCCGAGCAGGGCCAGGCCGCCGAGGCCGGTGATGGTCAGGGCCATGCGCGCACCCTGGCGGGCGTCCTGGCGATGCGTCCAGAAGCCGATCAGCAGGAACGAGCTGATGCTGGTCAGTTCCCAGAACACCACCATCAGCAGCAGGTTGCCGGCCAGCACCACGCCCAGCATCGCGCCCATGAACAGCAGCAGGTAGCCGAAGAAGCGCGGCGAACTGTCCTTCTCCGACAGGTAGTAGCGCGCATACATCACCACCAGCGCGCCGATGCCCAGCACCAGGCCGGCGAACATCCAGGCCAGGCCATCCAGGCGCAGGGTGAGCAGCAGGCCGGCCTGCGGAATCCACGGCGCGCTCGAGGACAACACCTGGCCGGCCATCACCGCCGGCGTCGCCCACGCCAGCACAGCCAGCCCCAGCAGCGGCGCGGCCGCCGCCAGCCAGGCGATGGTCCGTCGCGGCGCGCCGCGGGCCAGCGCGATGATCAGCGCCGCCGCGAAGGGCAGGGCCAGGAGCAGGGTCAGCATCAGGGGTCCGGTGGAAACGGGGCGGCGCGGGGCGGGGCACCGGGCCGGACCCCGAGTTTACCCGACGCGGTTGGGCGGGCCGACCCGTTATCCTGAGGCCATGCACGACGCGCCCCCGCCCGCGAAGCCGTCGCCGGCCGCGTTGCGACAGGCCGGCGCGCCCCCGTCACGGCCCGTGGCGCTGGTGTTCGGCGGTAGCGGGCAGGTCGGCCGGCCCCTGTTGGCGCGGCTGGTCACGGCGGGCTGGGACGTGCGGGCGATGTCGCGCGGGGCGCAGACCGCGTGGCCGGGCGTGCGCTGGATCCAGGGCGGACTTCCGGACCGCATGCCGTCGTTGGCCCCGGCCGATGTGGTCTTCAGCTGCGGGCCGCTGGACGCGTTCGCCGCCGGATTTGCGCGTGGCGCGGTCGAGGGCAAACGCGTGGTCGCGTTCGGATCGACCAGCGTCGGGGTCAAGCAGGCGTCGGCCGATCCCGACGAGCGTGACGTGGCCGCCCGCCTGCGCCAGGCCGAGGCGCTGCTGTTCGACAGTGCCGCGCGCCTGGGCGTCGCCGCCACCGTGCTGCGCCCGACCCTGGTCTACGGTGCCGGCCGCGATGCCACGCTGACGCGCATCGCCATGCTGGCGCGGCGCCTGCGCGGCTTCGCGCTGCCCGCGGACGCGACCGGCCTGCGCCAGCCGGTGCATGTCGACGACCTGGCCGACGCCGCGATCGCCTGCCTCGAGGCGCCCGCCGCGCACGGCCGCGCCTACGCGTTGCCCGGCGGCGAGGCCTTGCCGTATCGCGAGATGGTGGCGCGCGTGCTGGCGTCGCTGCCGTCGTCGCCGCGGCTGGTCAGCCTGCCGCCGCCCCTGTTCCGCGCGCTGCTGGCCCCGGCGCGCTGGGCCGGCGTTGCGTCGGGCTTCAACAATGCGGCGCTGGCGCGCCTGCGCGAGGACCTGGTGTTCGATGCCGCGCCCGCGCGGGTCGACTTCGGCTACGCGCCACGTGCGTTCGCGCCCGACGCCGCGATGTTCACACCTCCGGCGTGACCTCGGCGACCGGCGGCCGCGCCTTCTGCAGGGTGCGGATCGCGATCACCAGCACGCCACCCAGCACCATCGCCCCGCCCAGCCACAGCGCCGGTCCCGGGCGATCGCCCCAGAACACGATGCCCAGCAGCACCGCGAGTACCGGCGTCATCAGCAGGTAGGGCGTCACCTGCGCCACCGGATAGCGCTGCACCAGGGTGAAGAACAGGCCATGGCCGAGCAGCGAGGCGAACACCGCCGCGTACAGCGCGCCACCCCAGCCGATCCAGCTGGCCTCGCGCAGCGCCGCGAACCCGCCCGGCTCGAACACCGCGCTGATCGCCAGCAGCGGCAGCAGGCTCAGCGCCGCGGTCCAGCCCTGCTGGTCGACCAGGCCCACCCCGGTCAGCCTGCGCATCAGCACCGTGCCGATCGCCACCATCAGCGACGAGCCGAGCATCACGAACAGCGCCAGCGGGCGGTCCAGCACCATCGGGTCGAAGCCCAGCACCAGCACCCCGGCGAAACTCAGCGCGATGCCGAGCGCGGTACGCCAGGCGAAGCGCTCGCCCAGCCACCACCACGCCAGCAGCACCGCCATCGGCACGTAGGTCTGGGTGACGATCGCGGGCGAGGACAGGTTGCCGGCGAGGCGGATCGCCAGGAAGCTGGTGCCGAAGTGCAGCACGCCGGTGAACAGTGCGATCCCGGCCAGCCGCGGCCACTGCGAGCGCGGCGGCACGCGCATGAACAACGCCAGCAGCGCCAGCACGAAGCCCATGCGCAGCGCGGTGAACAGGAACGGCGGGATCTCGCGCAACGCGTGCGCGGAGGTCAGGAAGTTGACGGCCCAGCACAGGCAGATCAGCAGCGCGAGCGCGAGGTCGCGCCCGCGCAGGCCGGTTGCCGTCACGGACTCACCAGCGCACGCCGAGCTTGCGGTACAGCTTCGACAGCACCCACGCCGGCCCGATCAGCAGGTAGCGCAGGTCGGTGAAGAAACTCGGCTTCTTGCCCTCGAACAACTTGCTGTGGCCGACGAACTGCGCGATCCACGCCGCCACGAACACGCCGATGGCCAGCCACAGCAGGAAGCGCGTGCTGGTGCTGCGCTCGATCCAGAAGGTCAGCCACAGCATCGCCACGAAGATCGCGAGCATGCCGAAGCCGATCAGCCGCGAGTTGCGGAAATAGAACATCCACGCCGCGAAGCAGGCCAGGCCCGCCCACAGCCCGGACCGGAAGCCGCTGTCGGCCGGCACCGGGATGCACCACAGCAGCGCAAGCACGCTCCACAGGATCAGGGGAACGGCGAACACGTGGATCCACTGGTTGGTGTCGTTGCGATGGTCGTTGGAATAGCTGGCGAACCAGCGATCGATCGGACGTTCGTCGTTCGCGTCGAAGGTGGTGTTCACGACGGCCCTCCCGGGGCGAGCGCAAGTCGGGGCAGGATACCGGCAAAGGGCCGGCGGCGGCGGGCCGCCGCGGCCCGGCGCGGTCAGCCGGCGTCGATGTCGGCCAGCTTGCGCAGCGCCTCGGCATAGCGCGCGCGGGTGCGTTCGATGACCTCCTGCGGCAGGCGCGGGCCGGGCGGGGTCTTGTCCCAGTCCAGCGTCTCGAGGTGGTCGCGCACGATCTGCTTGTCGTAGCTCGGCGGGCTGGTGCCAACTTCATATTCGTCGGCGGGCCAGTAGCGCGAGGAATCCGGCGTGAGCATCTCGTCCATCACGTACAGGCGGCCGTCCTCGTCGGTGCCGAATTCGAACTTGGTGTCGGCCAGGATGATGCCGCGCTCGGCCGCATGGGCGGCGGCGAACGCGTACAGGCGCAGGGTGGCGTCGCGCACCTGCTCGGCGAGGTCGGCGCCGGCCAGTTTCACCGCGGTGTCGAAGTCGATGTTCTCGTCGTGGTCGCCGACCGCGGCCTTGGTCGAAGGCGTGAAGATCGGCTCGGGCAACTGCTCGGCCTGGCGCAGGCCATCGGGCAGGGCGATGCCGCTCACGCGCCCGGTGCGCTGGTAATCCTTCCAGCCGCTGCCGATCAGGTAGCCGCGCGCGATCGCTTCCACCGGCACCGGGCGCAGCTTCTTCGTCACCACGGCGCGCTTCGCATACAGCGCCGGGTCGACGCCTGCGGGCAGCACGCTGGCCACGTCGATGCCGGTGAGGTGGTTGGGCATCAGCGACGCGGTCTTCGCGAACCAGAAGTTGCTGATCTGGCACAGCATCTCGCCCTTGCCAGGGATCGGATCGGGCAACACCACGTCGAACGCGCTGAGGCGGTCGGTGGCGACCATCAGCAGCCGGTCGTCGCCGAGGTCGAACACGTCGCGCACCTTGCCGCGGTGGCGCAGGGTCAGTCCGGGGAGGTCGGAGGAGAGCAGCGTGGTCGCCAAGGGAGGGCAGGCCTGCGGGCGGGCCGGCCAGTGTAGGGCCATTCGCCATGGCAATGAACGGGCGACGCCGGTCGCGGCTTAAACTGTCGGCATGAACCGCTGGATCGGGAAAGTGCTGGGCCTCGTTGCCGGCTGGCTGCTGCTGCGCCACCCGGCGGGCGGCCTGCTCGGCCTGCTGGTGGGCCACGCCTTCGACGCGGGCTGGTTCGGGCCGCGCGCCGCCTCGCCCTACGACGCGCTGGGCCTGTCCCGCGACGCCAGTGATGCCGAGGTGGACCAGGCCTATCGCCGGCTGATGTCGCGCTTCCATCCGGACAAGGCTGCGGGCGAGCCGCCGGAGCAGCGCGCGCAGGCCGAGCGCCGCGCGCGCGAGATCAATACCGCCTACGACAGGATCAAGGCGCTGCGCAAACGTTCCTGACCGCACGCGGTCATGTCCGGCCGGCCATGCCGGATAATGTGTCATCCCGAGCAGCGCAAGGGATCTGCTTCGCAAGCCCCTGGGTCGCGGAAGCACATTCCTCACTGCGTTCGGAATGACAAGGAAAGACAGAGGATTCCAGATGCAGACCCCGATCATCGCCCCGTCCATCCTGTCGGCGAATTTCGCCAAGCTCGGCGAGGAAGTCGACGCCGTCCTCGCCGCGGGCGCCGACTGGGTGCACTTCGACGTGATGGACAACCATTACGTGCCCAACCTCACCATCGGCCCGCTGGTGTGCGAGGCGCTGCGCAAGCACGGCGTGAGCGCGCCGATCGACGTGCACCTGATGGTCGAGCCGGTGGACCGCATCGTGCCGGACTTCGCCAAGGCCGGCGCCAGCGTCATCAGCTTCCATCCCGAAGCCAGTGCGCACGTGCATCGCACGATCCAGCTGATCAAGTCGCACGGGTGCCAGGCTGGCCTGGTGCTCAATCCCGCCACGCCGGTCGACGTGCTGGACTGGGTGCTGGACGACCTCGACCTGGTCTTGCTGATGTCGGTCAACCCCGGTTTCGGCGGCCAGTCCTTCATTCCCTCCGCGCTCGACAAGCTGCGCAAGGTGCGCGAACGCATCGACGCGAGCGGCAGGCCGATCCGGCTGGAGATCGACGGCGGCGTCAAGCCCGACAACATCCGCGAGATCGCCGCCGCGGGTGCCGACACCTTCGTCGCCGGTTCGGCGATCTTCGGCCAACCGGACTATGCGGCGGTGATCGCGCAGATGCGCTCCGAGATCGACAAGGCACGGCGATGAACACCTGCGACCTCTGCGACAGGTTCGAGGACAAGGTGCGCGTGCTGGAACTGCCGCTGGGCGATTTCGGTGGGCGCATCGCGTTTTCCGGCATCGTCAGCACGATCAAGGCGCTGGAGGACAACTCGAGGGTGCGCGAGGCGGTGGCCGAGCCGGGCGAGGGCCGCGTGCTGGTGATCGACGGCGGCGGTTCGCTGCGGCGTTCGATGCTGGGCGACCTGCTCGCCGGCAAGGCGGTCGCGAATGGCTGGGCCGGCGTGCTGGTGAACGGGGCGATCCGCGACAGCGCGGCCATCGCGCAACTCGACCTGGGCGTCAAGGCGATCGACACCTGCCCGATGAAGACGGACAAGCAGGGACAGGGCCTGCGCGACGTGCCGGTGGCGTTCGGAGGGCTGGTGATCCGGCCGGGCGACTGGCTGGCCGCGGACGAGGATGGCGTGGTGCTGGCGGACGCGCCGCTCGCCTGACGACGGACCCGCCTGTCTGCGGCGGATCCGTCGTCGGAAGACATGGAGGCAATCCCGCCTCCGCCCACCATCCCTGAAATGTCCGCGCAGTGTCACGACATCCGGTGACGCGGCGATGACAAGAATCAAGCCGGGGGCATCCTGCCCCCGTCTGCACCGGATCATCCCTGTCCGGAATCGATCATCGTGTTCAATCTGTGACGGCGATGTGAGGGTGGCGTGATGACAGCGCTCGCCAACAGGGGGTTTTTTCGATGACTGCGCTGTCATCCCGTTGCAGGCAGGATGCGACACTGCCGCGCCCCGCCACGTCGGGCGCGATCCAACTTCCCCGAGCCGTCGCCCATGACCGATCCGCAGCGCTGGACCCTCGTCCTCAACGGCAAGGCGGCGAACGACGATGCGCTGCGCGCGGCCGTCGCCACGATGCGCGCGCGCGGTGTGTCGCTCGACGTGCGCGTCACCTGGGAAGACGGCGACGCGCTGCGCCACGTCGAGGAGGCGATCGCGCATGGTGCGCAGGTCGTGGTGGCCGGCGGCGGCGACGGCACCCTGAGCCAGGTTGCGGATGCGCTCGCGCGGCAAGCCGGCGACGGTGACGCGCTGCCGTCGCTGGCGCTGGTGCCGATGGGCACCGCCAACGATTTCGCCACCGCGGCCGGCCTGCCGGAAGCGCCGCTGGAGGCGTTCGAGCTGATCGCGGCGCACGGGGCGCATCCCGTGGACCTGATCGCGCTGGCGGCCGACGGCCAACGGCGCTGGGCGGTCAACCTCGCCAGCGCAGGCTTCGGCACCCAGGTCACGGTGGAGACGCCGGAGGGCATGAAGAAGCTGCTCGGCGGCCTCGCCTACCTGCTCACCGGCCTGTCGAAGCTGGGCCGGATCGAGCCGGTCGAGGCCGTCGTGCAGGGGCCGGGCTTCGCCTGGCGTGGTGGTTTCATCGCGCTCGGCATCGGCAACGGTCGCCAGGCCGGCGGCGGCCAGGCGCTGTGCCCGGAGGCCCTGGTCGACGACGGACTGCTGGACGTCACCATCGTCCCCGAACTGGACGGGCAGGTCGCCACGACGCTGGGCGCGGTGGTCGCCGAGGGCAAGGCGGCCGCGCTGGATCGCGTCGCCGTGCGCACGCGGTTGCCGTGGCTGGAGCTGGAGGCCACGGCGCCGATGACGATCAACCTCGACGGCGAGCCGGTCGAGGCCCGCCGCTTCCGGCTCGAATGCGTGGCGCGGCGGCTGCGCATGCACCTGCCGCCGGACTGTCCGTTGCGGGTGCAACCAGGCCGTGCGCCCTCGCCGGATTGACGGACGCCACGCGCAGGCCGGCATGATCGTCGCCAGGGCCGACGCGCCCGTTGCGCCGCCCGCAACGGCATGGCTACAAAAAGACGCGGGCAGCGGCTACATTACGGCCATGGGCGCGACCGCACTCCCGCATTTCCAGGTGGCCGGCGAAGGCTGGCGATGGTGGCTTGCCGCCGTCGCCACTGCCCGCCCGCACCCGAAGGAAATGCCGCGTGACCACGCAAGACGAGTTCCAGCACTCCGCCGCTGAAGGCCATACCCGCATCCCCGTGGTGCGCGAGGTGCTGTCCGACCTCGACACGCCGCTGTCGGTGTACCTGAAGCTCGCCGACGGCCCGCATACCTACCTGTTCGAGTCGGTGGAAGGCGGCGAGCGCTTCGCCCGCTATTCGATCATCGGCCTGCCGGCGACGCGCGTGTTCGCCTTCCACGGCCACGCCTTGACGGTGAGTGAGCATGGCGAGGTGGTGGAAAGGCGCGAGGTGGCCGACCCCTTCGGCGAGGTCGAGCGCCTGCGCAGCGAACACTCGGTGCCGCGCCTGCAGGGCCTGCCCGGATTCACCGGTGGCCTGGTCGGCTGGTTCGGCTTCGAGTGCATCGAATACATCGAGCGGCGCCTGGCCGCGAATGCCAGGCCGGACGAACTGGGCACCCCCGACATCCTGCTGATGCTCAGCGAGGAAGTCGCCGTGTTCGACAACCTCAAGGGGCGGCTGTACCTGATCGTCCATGCCGATCCGCGCGAACCGCAGGCCTGGGCGCGCGCCAACCGCCGCCTGGACGCGCTGGCCCATCGCCTGCGCCACGCGGGTGCCGGCTACCCGGAAACCTTGCGTCCCGAAGCGCTGGACGAGGCGCACTTCGAATCCGGGTTCACCCGGCAGGGTTTCATCGACGCGGTGGCCAAGGCCAAGGAGTACATTGCCGCCGGCGATGCCTTCCAGGTGGTGCTGTCGCAGCGCATGAGCGTGCCGTTCAATGCGCGCCCGGTGGACGTGTACCGCGCGCTGCGCGCGATGAACCCGTCGCCCTACATGTATTTCCTCGACGTCGGCGGCACCCAGGTCGTCGGTTCGTCGCCCGAGATCCTGGTGCGCCTGCAGGCGGGCGAAGTGACCGTGCGCCCCATCGCCGGCACGCGCCCGCGTGGCGCCACGCACGACGAGGACGTGGCGCTGGAAACCGAACTGCTCGCCGATCCGAAGGAGCGCGCCGAGCACCTGATGCTGATCGACCTCGGCCGCAACGACGTGGGCCATGTCTCGGAAGCGGGTAGCGTGCAGGTCGGCGAGAACTTCGTCATCGAACGCTACAGCCACGTCATGCACATCGTCAGCGAAGTCACCGGCCGCCTGAAGCCGGGCCTGAGCTACGCCGACGTGCTGCGCGCCACGTTCCCGGCCGGCACCGTGAGCGGCGCGCCCAAGATCCGCGCGCTGGAAATCATCCGCGAACTCGAACCGGTGAAGCGCAACGTCTATGCCGGCGCCATCGGCTACATCGGCTGGCACGGCGACGCCGACACCGCCATCGCCATCCGTACCGCCGTCATCCAGGACGGCAAGCTGCACGTGCAGGCCGGCGCCGGAATCGTCTTCGATTCCGACCCCGCGAAGGAATGGGACGAAACCATGAACAAGGGTCGCGCGCTGTTCCGCGCGGTGGCGGAAGCGGCGAGGGGGTTGTGAGCCTTCGCCAACCCCTGTTGGCGCTTTTGGCCGTGGATCCGAATTGCGGGCAGGCGCCTCCCTGTCGTCTGTGGGGTCTACCGATGATGGTCAGGATCGCTCTTGCGACGTTCTTCATGTTCTTTTCCATCAATGCCGCGGCACAGGTCAATGCCATTCCTGCCGCCAGGCACATCCTTGTCTACGGCGATGCCCAAGCGCGCGCGATCCCGGATCGCTTCAAGATCACGGTGAACTTCGAAGCGGTCGATCTCGACGCCGATGCCGCGCGGCGACGCGTGGAATCCAGCCTGCGTGACGTCCTGCAACAACTGGATCGGCAGGGTGTTGATCCGACTGAAATCGTGGCGACCTCGTTGCGTATCGATGCCAAGGAGCGCTATGACGAGAAGAAGGATGAGGAGATCTTCGTGGGGACGCAGGTTTCCCGTTCATTGACTGCAAGATTCCAGGACAAGGGCGCTTTGGAGCGGTTCATCGGTGCCATCAAGACTTCCCGGGAACTTACGGTCTCCAACGTGCAGACTGAACTTTCCAGTGAACCGGAGCTGAGGCGGGCGTTGCGCGAGAAGGCCATCGAGTCATCTCGTGAGAAGGCGGAAACCATTGCGAAGGCATATGGAGCAAGGCTCGGCGGCCTCTACAGCGTCTCCGACGTGGCGCCCCAGTTCCAGTATGGAATCCGCGAGGGGAGCTGGCCTTCGGCCTATGAGTGGCGCACCCGCAATCTTGATGGAGGCGGACAACTCGACAGGATCACGGTGACGGGGAGCCGTGTCCAGGGTTTCTCGAACGAGTCTTTCCAGACCGGGTACGTGACGTTCGACGACAAGATTTACGCTGTTTTTCTGCTTGCGGACTGACCCATGCTATTGATGATCGACAACTACGACAGCTTCACCTGGAACCTCGTGCAGTACCTGCAGGCGCTGGGGGCGGAGGTGCGGGTGGAGCGCAACGATGCGCTGACCGTCGATGCCATCGCCAAACTGGCGCCGGAGCGCATCGTGATCTCGCCGGGGCCCTGCACGCCAAACGAGGCGGGCGTGTCGCTGGAACTGATCGAACGGCTGGGCGCGACCACGCCGATCCTCGGCGTCTGCCTGGGGCACCAGGCCATCGGCCAGGTGTATGGCGGCAAGGTGGTGCGCGCCGGGCGGATCATGCACGGCAAGACGTCGGCGATTCGCCATGAGGGCAAGGGCGTGTTCGCGGAACTGCCCGATGGCTACGAGGCCACGCGCTACCACTCGCTGGTGGTCGAGCGCGACTCGCTGCCCGACGGCCTCGAAGTGACGGCATGGACGGAGCACGAGGATGGGTCGTTCGAGGAAATCATGGGCCTGCGCCACCGCGAGCATCCGGTCGAGGGCGTGCAGTTCCATCCGGAGTCGATCCTGACCGAGCACGGCCATGCGCTGCTGAAGAATTTCCTGGAGCGCTGACACGAAAATATCCTGTTGTCATCCCGAGCTTGGCGAGGGATCTACTCCATGGTTTCCTATCAGTAGATCCCTCGCTGCGCTCGGGATGACAGCAGCAAGACTTTCCAAGAATCACGACACTCAAATGACCATCACCCCGCAAGAAGCCCTGCAGCGCACCATCGAGCATCGCGAGATCTTCCACGACGAGATGGTCGGGTTGATGCGGCAGGTCATGCGCGGCGAGGTGTCGCCGGTGATGACGGCCGCCATCCTCACCGGGCTGCGGGTGAAGAAGGAAACCGTCGGCGAGATCGCGGCGGCGGCCAGCGTGATGCGCGAGCTGTCCAACAAGGTTGAAGTGGCCGACCGCACGCATCTGGTGGACATCGTCGGCACCGGTGGCGACGGTTCGCATACCTTCAACATCTCCACCGCCAGCATGTTCGTGGCCGCTGCTGCGGGCGCGCGCGTGGCCAAGCATGGCAACCGCAGCGTGTCGTCGAAGTCGGGCAGCGCCGATGTGCTGGAGGCGCTGGGCGCCAATATCGAACTGCAGCCGGCGCAGGTTGCCGACAGCATCGCCCGGACCGGCGTGGGCTTCATGTTCGCGCCGATCCACCATCCGGCGATGAAGGCGGTGGCGCCGGTGCGGCGCGAGATGGGCGTGCGCACGATCTTCAACATCCTCGGGCCGCTGACCAATCCCGCGGGCGCACCGTCGATCCTGATGGGCGTGTTCCATCCCGATCTGGTCGGGATCATGGTGCGCGTGCTGCAGCAGCTCGGCGCCGAGCGCGCGCTGGTGGTGTGGGGCCGCGATGGCATGGACGAGATCTCGCTCGGCGCGGCCACCCTGGTCGGCGAACTGCGCGACGGCACGGTGCGCGAGTACGAGATCCACCCGGAGGATTTCGGCATCGCCATGGGCGGCAGCCGCAACCTGCGCGTGGCCGATGCCGAAGGATCGAAGGCGATGCTGCTCGGCGCGCTGCGCGGCGAAGCCGGCCTGCCGCTGGAGATCGTGGTGCTCAATGCCGCGGCGGCGCTGTATGTATCCGGCGTGGCCGGTTCGATCGGCGATGGCATCCCGCTGGCGCGCCAGGCCATCGCCTCGGGGGCGGCGATGGCCAGGCTGGAGGCCTTCGTCGCCGCCACGCGCCTGCTCGGCGGGCGGGGCGCGGGCGCGTGAGCGCCGGGGGGACGCCGGGCGCGGGGCCGTTCGCGGCGTTGCCGGCGCCGCCGTACTACGTCGTGGTCTTCAGTTCGGTCCGCGGCGGTCCGGCCGGCGGCTACGACGAGGCGGCCGCGCGCATGGTCGAACTGGCCCGTGCGCAGCCGGGCTTCCTCGGCGTGGAGTCGGCGCGGGGCGCCGACGGGTTCGGCATCACCACCAGCTACTGGGCCAGCGAAGGCGCGATCCAGGCCTGGCGGCGGCAGGCCGAACACGCACGCGTCCGCGAACGCGGGCGGGACTGGTACCGGCATTTCGAGGTGCGCGTGGCCCGGGTGGAGCGCACCTATGGCCATCCCCGGCCCGAGCCGGCAGCGCTGGCGGGCAGTGATCCGCCGGGGCCGTGATATTTTGTGCCCCCCGTCAGACCGGTTGAAGGACACGCGGAATGCCCAGCAAGACCCCCGAAGGCGAACAGCGGGGCTGGATCGTCCCCATCGGCGGGGCAGAGGACAAGGAAGCCAACCCGAAGGTACTTAAGCGCTTCGTGGAGCTGTGCGGCGGGGACGAGGCGCGGATCGTGGTCATCCCGACCGCCAGCAAGCTGATCGAGACCGGGACCCAGTACGAGCGGCTGTTCCCGGAGCTGGGCGCGCGCGAGGTGACGGTGCTGGATTTCGATACCCGTCGCGACGCGAAGGAACAGAACCGCCTCGACCGGATCGAGGACGCCACCGGCGTGTTCTTCACCGGCGGCAACCAGTTGCGCCTGTCCACGCTGCTCGGCGGCACGCCGGTGGCCAAGCTGGTGCGCACGCTCAACGCGCGCGGCGTGACGGTGGGCGGCACCAGTGCCGGCGCCAGCATCCTCAGCGAGCACATGATCGCGTTCGGCCGCGAGGGCTTCTCGCCGTCGGCCGGCAGCGTGCGGCTCGCGCCGGGGCTGGGCCTGACCAACCGCTTCATCATCGACCAGCACTTCCGCCAGCGCGACCGCCTTGGCCGCCTGGTCGCCGCGCTGGCCTACAACCCGTTCGCGGTCGGCATCGGCCTGGACGAGGACACCGCCGCCTTCATCGGCCCGGACGACACGCTGGAAGTGGAAGGCAGCGGCGGCGTGACCATCGTCGACGCCAGCGAGCTGACCTTCTCGTCGATGGATCGCGCCGGCGAGGACGATCCGGTCTGCCTGCTGGGCCTGCGCGTGCACATCCTGGTCGCCGGCGCGACCTTCAACCTGCATACCCGGCAGGCGGCCGCGGGCCGCCTCGCCATCACCAAGACCTGAGGCCGATGCGGACGCGGATCGTGCCAGCGCCCTGGCCGCCTCGCGTGTCCCCCGTGGCCGAGGGCAGGAGGCCGCGCGGGCCATTCCCCGGCCGGTGCGTGCTTCGTGGCACGATGCGATCAGGGCGACACCACCATGACGGACGGCGCTGCCCGGCGCGGTCCTCCGAGTCGGCAGGGAGCCGGCGCTGCCACACTGAGTAAGGAACCACCATGCGCATCCTCGAACGCAACGTCTACGTCGGCCCCTCGCAGTACGCGCACTTCCCGGTCATCCGCCTGCTGCTCGACCTCGAGGCACTGGAGGCGTGGCCCACCGGGCGGCTTGGGCGCGAGTACGTGGACGGGCTGGTCAAGGCGCTGCCGGGGCTGGCCGAGCACGGCTGCTCCTACAAGACGCCCGGCGGCTTCATCCGCCGCATGCGCGAGGGCGAGGGCACCTGGCTGGGCCACGTGCTGGAACACGTCGCGATCGAACTGCAGAACGTCGCCGGCGAGGACGTGAGCTTCGGCCGCACGCGCAGCGTCGGCGATGATCGCCCCGGCGTGTACACCGTGGTCTACGAGTACGCCCAGCGCGAGGAAGGCATCGCCGCCGGCGAACTGGCGCTCAAGCTGCTGTGTTCGCTGATGCCCGAAGACATCCGGCCCGCGGGCAGCGTGCCCGAGGACTGGGACTGGGAAGAGGCGCGTGACGACTTCATCCGCTACGCGCAGAAGCGCGCGCTGGGGCCGTCGACCGCATCGCTGGTGCGCGCCGGCGTGGAGCGCGGCATTCCGTGGCTGCGGCTCAACAACCAGTCGCTGATCCAGTTCGGCCACGGCAAGTACCAGCAGCGCATCCAGGCCACGATCACCGGCAAGACGCCGTACATCTCGGTGGAGCTGGCCAGCGACAAGGAAGAGACCAACAAGATCCTCGGCTCGCTGGGCCTGCCGGTGCCGCGCCAGCAGCTGGTGACCAGCCAGGTCGATGCGCTCAAGGCCGCGCGCCGCCTCGGCGGGCCCGTGGTGCTGAAGCCGTACAACGGCAACCACGGCCGCGGCATCACCATCAACATCACCGGCGACGACGAGATCCGCGCCGCGTTCGATGCCGCGCGCGAGCATTCGCGTTCGGTGATCGTCGAGACGTTCCAGGACGGCGCCGACCATCGTCTGCTGGTGGTCAACGGCGAACTGATCGCGGCCACGCGACGCACGCCCGGCCATGTCGTCGGCGACGGCAGCAGGACCATCGCCGAACTGGTCGAGATCGTGAACCAGGACCCGCGCCGCGGCGTCGGCCACGAGAAGGTGCTGACGCGGCTCGAACTCGACCGCGAAGCGAACCTGATGATGGAGCGCGTCGGCTACACGGAAGATTCCGTGCCCAAGGACGGCGAGGTGGTGTTCCTGCGCTCCACCGCCAACCTCTCCACCGGCGGCACCGCCACCGACGTCACCGATGTGATCCACCCCGACAACCGCGACATGGCCGTGCGCGCCGTGCGTGCGATCGGACTGGATGTCGGCGGCGTGGATTTCATCAGCCCGAACATCGCCGAGAGCTACAAGAACATCGGCGGCGCGATCTGCGAAGTGAATGCCGCGCCCGGTTTCCGCATGCACGTCGCGCCCAGCGAAGGCACGCCGCGCGACGCCGCCGGCCCGGTGATCGACATGCTGTTCCCGCCGGGCACGCCGTCACGCGTGCCGATCGCCGCCGTCACCGGCACCAACGGCAAGACCACCACCGCGCGCATGCTGGCGCACATCACCAAGATGGCCGGCTACACGCCGGGCCTGACCACCACCGACGGCGTCTACATCGACGGCCAGCGCACGGTGGAGGGCGACATGACCGGGCCGGTGTCGGCGCGCATGGTGCTGTCCGACCCGCACATCGACATGGCGGTGCTGGAAACCGCGCGCGGCGGCCTGCTGCGCGCCGGCATGGGCGTGCCGGAGGTGGACGTGGGCGCGGTGATCAACGTCGCGTCCGACCACCTCGGGCTCAAGGGCATCGACACGCTGGAGCAGTTGGCCGAGATCAAGCGCATCGTGGTGGAAGTGGCCAAGGACTGCGCGGTGCTCAACGCCGACGACGTCAACGTGCTGAAGATGTCGGGCTACACCGACGCGAAGACCATCTGCTACGTCACCATGAACCCGTCGCATTCGCTGGTGCGCGAGCACATCCGTGCCGGCGGCCGCGCTTGCGCGCTGGAAGCCGGCGTCAACGGCCACATGATCACGCTCTACGACAAGGGCAGCCACATCCCGCTGATGTGGACGCACCTGATCCCGGCCACGCTGGAAGGCCGCGCGCTGCACAACGTGCAGAACGCGATGTTCGCCGCGGCGATGGCGTTCTCGATGGGCATCAAGCTCGACGCGATCCGCCAGGGCTTGCGCACCTTCGACACCACGTTCTTCCAGGCCCCGGGCCGGATGAACGTGTTCGACGAACACCCGTTCAAGGTGGTCATGGACTATGCCCACAACGCGCACGCGGTGGGGGTGATGGCCGACCTTGCCCAGCGCCTCGACGTGTCCGGCAAGCGCGTGGTGGTGGTGGCCGCGCCGGGCGACCGGCGGGACGAGGACATCGTGGCGATCGCGCAGGCCGTGGCCGGCAAGTTCGACCACTACGTGGTCAAGCGAGACGATGGCCTGCGCGGCCGCGACGGCGACGAAGTGCCGCGCATCATCGCGCGCGCGCTGGAGGCGGCGGGCGTCGGCAAGGACGCGGTCACCGTCATCGCCGACGAGCAGGAGGCGGTGGATGCCGCGCTGCGCATGGGCCAGCCGGGCGACCTGCTGGTCATGTTCGCCGACGCGCTGGCGCGCACCTGGAAGCAGATCACCAAGTTCACGCCGGAAGGCGCGGCGCCACGATCGGCGAAGAAGGTGGAGCTGCCGTCGCTGGAGTCCACGCTGACCGCGGACGAGGCGGCCGTCGCGGCGATGGAGGGCGTGGTGCGCGACGAGCGCGGGCTGGTGTTCGAGCGCGAAGAGAACGACTGACGCGATGGGCGCGGAACCGTTCGAGGAATCGCGGCGGCTGACCGGCTGCAACGTCTATTTCGCCGGCACCGGCGCGGCGCTGGAAGCCGCGCCCGGGCTGGCCTTCGACCAGGGCGCGATCGCGCGCTGGTGGGCGAACGTGCGCGAGGCCCGCGCGATGTTCGGCTGGCCGGACGGCGAGGTCGTCGTGCGCGCGCATGCCAGTGGTGCTTCGCTGGCCTTCGCTGCGCCGATGGATCGGCTGTACACCGCCACCGAAGTCAACGAGTGGGCGTGGTACGACGCGCTGGGCTTGCGCGCGCCATCCGATGCCGGCGTGGACGACGCCGGCGAGCCGATGCGTCCGCACGCCGCGGCGTACGCGCGCGACGAAGCGCTGGCGAAGCTGCGCGCCCTCGCCGCCGCCGAGGCGAACCCCGCGTTGCTGGACCTGCAGCGCGCCGCAGATGCGCATGGCGTGCCGCTGCTGGCCGACGACGACGTGGTGTCGATCGGGGCCGGAGCGCACGGCCGCGCGTGGCCGGCCGGCGCGCTGCCATCGCCCGACGAGGTGCCCTGGACGGAACTGCGCGCGATCCCGACCGCGCTGGTGACCGGCTCCAACGGCAAGACCACCACCGTGCGCCTGCTCGCGGCGCTGTGCCGCGCGCACCGCTGGCCGGCCGCACACAGTTGCACCGATGGCGTGTTCTTCGACGGCGTGCCGCTGGAGACCGGCGACTTCTCCGGGCCGCAGGGCGCGCGCACCGCGCTGCGCCAGCCCGGGGCCGAGGCCGCGATCCTCGAAACCGCGCGTGGCGGCATGCTGCGTCGCGGGCTGGCGCTGTGCCGGGCGGATGTGGCCGTCGTCACCAACATCAGCGTCGACCACTTCGGTGAGTACGGCATCCACGACCTCGACGACCTGGCGATGGTCAAGCTCACCGTCGCGCGCGCCGTGGTCGATGGCGGCCTGCTGGTGCTCAATGCCGACGACGCGATCCTGCGCGGCCAGGCGGAGCGCTTCGCCGGGCAGCGTCTGGGCTGGTTCTCGCTCGACGACCGCCACCCCGCGCTCGCCGCGCATCGCGACGCCGGAGGCGACACCTGCGGCGTGCGCGATGGCCGCCTGCTGCTGCACGTCGCAGGCGCCACGCACGACCTAGGCGCGATCGTCGACTTGCCGCTGGCGATGGGCGGGCAGGCCGCCTACAACGTGTCGAACCTTGCCGGCGCGGCGCTGGCCGCGAGCGGCCTTGGCATTTCCGCCGCAACGATCGCGCGCGTACTGGCCCGCTTTGGCGCCTCGCGCGACGACAATCCGGGCCGGCTCCAGCGCTGGCAGATGGGCGGGATCGGCGTGGTGATCGACTACGCGCACAACCCGGACGGCCTGCGCGGCCTGCTGCAGGCGGTGGGTGCGGATCGTCGCAACGGACGCATGGCAATCGTCGTCGGTCACGCCGGCAACCGCGAGGAAGCCGATCTGCGCGCGGTCGCGGCCACGGCGTTCGCGTTCTCGCCGGAACTCGTCGTGCTCAAGAGCGCGGAAGGCTACCTGCGCGGACGGTCCTCCGACGAAGTGCCCGCGATCATGCGCGACGAGTTGCTGCGTCTCGGCATGGACGAATCGCACGCCCTGGTCGAGATCGACGAAGTCGAGGCGGCGCGGCGCGCCCTGTCGTGGGCCGTCGCCGGTGACCTGGTGGTCTTGCCGACCTTCGATCGCGAGGCGCGCGAGCGGATCGAGGCCATGCTTGCGACAATGGAGGCCGACGGCTGGCAGCCGGGCGAGGACTTGCCCGCATTGCCGCCGAGGGATCCGGACGAGGCGACGGCATCGTGAACAAGTTCTTCCTGCGTCCCGCGCAACCGCGCGCGGACATCCTGCAGACCATCCTCGCCCGCAAGGCCGAGGAGGTAGCGGCGCGGTCGGCGGCCCTGCCGCTGGCCGAAGTCGCCGCGCGCGCGGCCGACATGCCTGCGCCGCGCGGCTTCGCCGCGGCGATCGAGGCGAAGGTCGCGTCGGGTGCGCCCGCCGTGATCGCCGAGGTGAAGAAGGCCAGCCCGTCGAAGGGCGTGATCCGCGCCGATTTCGATCCGGTCGCCATCGCGCGCAGCTACGAAGCCGGTGGCGCGGCCTGCCTGTCGGTGCTGACCGACGTCGATTTCTTCCAGGGCGCCGATGCCTACCTGCAGCAGGCGCGTGCCGCCTGCGCGCTGCCGGTGCTGCGCAAGGACTTCACCATCGATCCCTACCAGGTGCACGAGGCGCGTGCGCTGGGCGCGGACTGCATCCTGCTGATCGTGGCGGCGCTGTCGGACGAGCAGCTCGCCGAACTGTCCGGGATCGCGATGCAGCTCGACCTCGACGTGCTGGTGGAAGTGCACGACATCGACGAGCTGGAGCGCGCGATCCAGGTGCCGGCGCCGCTGCTGGGCATCAACAACCGCAGCCTGCGCACGTTCGAGGTGTCGCTGCAGACCACGCTGTCGCTGCAGCGCGCGGTGCCGGCGGACCGGCGACTGGTGACCGAGAGCGGCATCCACGGCACGGACGACGTGGCACGGATGCGCGCGGCCGGCGTCGAGGCCTTCCTCGTCGGCGAGGCCTTCATGCGCGAGCCCGACCCGGGCGCGGCGTTGCAGCGGCTGTTCTTCCCGGCATGAGCGATGCGATCGGCGGGCCGGCGCCCGGTGCCAGGGTGGTGGTGTTCGACTTCGACCACACCCTCTACGACGGCGATTCCGGCAGCCACCTGTTCGCCTGGCTGATCCGGCGCAGCGGGTGGCGCGTGGCACTGGCGCTGCTGGCGGCGCCGGTGTTCGGCACGATGGTCGCGTTCCTGCCGACCCGCCGTTACGGGATTTCCGGCTTCGTGTGGATCGGCACCGTGGGCATGGCGCGCGGGCGCGCGCTGGACGACGCCATCGACCGCTACGTCGCCACCCACACCGACCAGATCAAGGCGCGGCTGCTGCCGGTCGCGCTCGACGTGCTGCACGCGCATCGCGAGGCCGGCGACGACGTGGTCATCGCCACCGGTGCGCCGCCGGAGCTCGCGCGCGCGATCCTGGCCTTCGTCGCGCACGAGAGCGTGCCGGTGATCGGTACCGCGGTCGGTCCGCGCCTGGGCGCCATCGTCGCCACCCGCCATTGCCACGCCGAGGAGAAGATGCGGATGCTGCGCGAACGCGGCTACACCCGCATCGACATCGCCTATTCGGACTCCAGCGCCGACCTGCCCCTGCTCAAGGCGGCGCGGGCGCCGGTGGTGGTGAACCCGAAGCCGGGCGCCGTCGAGATGTTCCGCCGCGTGCTGCCGGCGGGCACCCCGATCCTCAACTGGGGCTGCCGGGATCGCGGCGGCGCGCCGGTGGCGACAGCCCGCATCCCCTGAAGGCCGGACGCCCGACGCCCACGCATCCGTAAGGGCGAGGCCCCCGCCCCGCGCGGCCCGATGCCGCGCACTTGCTCCGCCGAGCGCGCCCGGCACGCTTGACGGCGTCAGCCTGTGCATGCAAGTCTGTATTTACGTAATAGCTTACGGATATCCAGTGTCCTTCCTGTCCGAGCAAGGGGTACTGGCGCTGGGCAGCCGCTTCAAGGCGCTCAGCGACCTGTTCTACGACGCCGCCGATGCGATCTACCGCGACCGCGGCATCGCGCTGCAGGCGCGCTGGTTCCCGCTGGTCCGCCTGCTGCAGGTGCGCGGCGCGATGTCGGTGACCGAGATCGCCGACGTCATCGGGCAAAGCCATTCCGCGGTCAGCCAGTTGGCCACGCGGCTGGTGCGCGACGGCTGGCTGCAGGCGACGGGCGATGCGCGTGATCGCCGCCGCCGCACGCTGGCGCTCACCGAGCGTGCGCAGGCGGAGCTGCGCGCGGCGCAGCCGGTCTGGGAGGCGATCCGGGTCGAGCTGGAGGCGCGTCTTGCGGCGCAGGGCACCGGCCTGCTGCACGCGCTGTCGGCGCTGGAGGATGGACTGGTCGCGCAACCGCTTGCCGCCGGCGTGATCGCGCGTTGCCGCGCACGGCAGTCGGCGGCGGTGCGGATCGTGCCGTTCGCGCCGGAACTGCGCGCGGACTTCTACCGGCTCAACGCCGAATGGCTGGTCCGCTACTACCGCATCGAACCGATCGACCATGCCGTGCTGTCGGAACCCGAGCGCCACATCCTCGCACCGGGCGGGGCGATCTTCTTCGCCTTGCGCGACAAGGAGGTGGTGGGCACCTGCGCGCTGCTGCAGGAATCGCCGGGCGTCTTCGAACTGACCAAGATGGCCGTGTCCGAGAATTGCCAGGGCCTGGGCATCGGCCGCCGCCTGCTGGACGCCGCGATCGCGGAGTTCGAGGCCCGACGCGGCGAGCGGCTGTTCCTGGAGTCGCACAGCCGCCTGCAGCCGGCGCTGCGCCTCTACGCGCAGGCAGGCTTCGAACTGCAGCCGGGCCTCAAGCCCGATTCGCACTACCAGCGATCGGATGTCTACATGATCTATCGCGGCAAGCCCGGCGCCGCCTGACCGGCGCGTTGCCGCAGGCCGTCCTCAGGCCGACAGCAGGGCGTGGCCGATCTGCCAGGTGCTGATCGCGAACACCAGCACGCCCACGGCCAGCAGCACCCAGCGTTCGCTCACGTACTTCACGAACACCGCCGCCAGCGGCGCGGCGACCATGCCGCCGACCAGCAGGCCGAGCACGATCTCCATGTGCTGGAAGCCCATCGTGAGCAGGAAGGTGATCGAGATCGCCAGCGTCACCAGGAACTCGGCGGCATTGACCGTGCCGATGGTGTGGCGCGCCTTGCCGCCGCGCGCGAGCAGGGTGGACGTGGCGATCGGCCCCCAGCCGCCACCGCCTGTGGCGTCCAGCAGGCCGGCGACGAAGCCCAGTACCGGCACCCGCTGCACTTCCTGCTTCGGCACCAGCCGGCCGACCGCGCGCAGCAGGATCAGGACCGCGAGCAGCAGCAGGTAGGCGTAGACGAAGGGGCGGACCACTCCGCCCGGCAGGCGGGTCAGCACGTAGGCCCCGAGCACGCCGCCGACCATGCCCGGGAGCGCCAGCCGGAAGAACAGGCGCCTGTCGACGTTGCGCATCGCCAGGTGCGAAGCGCCCGATGCGCCGGTGGTGAACACCTCGGCGGTGTGCACGCTGGCGCTCACCGCCGCCGGTGGCAGGCCCATGCCGAGCAGGATCGACGAGGACAGCAGCCCGAACGCCATGCCCAGCGCGCCATCGATCAGCTGCGCGCCGAGGCCGATCAGCACGAACCAGAGGAACTGTTCGCCTAGCTCCATCCCGGGAACCGACTCGCGGGGAAGACGTGGCGAGGGTAGACGGTCCGCGTGTCCGGCGCGCGAAGGCGCCCCGGCACGGCGCCCCCGGTGGGGCGGGGCTCAGGCGTCGCCGAGGCGCTTGATGAAGCGGACCGTGCCGTCACTGAAGCCGCAGGCCTTGTAGAAGGCGTGGGCGTCGGTGCGCTGCGAGCCGCTGCTCAGTTCCAGCCGTGCGGCGCCGCCGGCGCGGGCACGGCGTTCGGCTTCGCGCAGCAGCTCGCGGCCGAGGCCCTGGCCGCGGGCCGACGAGCTGACCACCAGCGCGGTGATGCGGCAGGTGATCGTGTCCAGCGGCAGGTAGTACATGAAGTCGAGCGCGATCAGCCCGGACACCAGGCCGTCGACCCGCGCGACCACCAGCGCCTGGCGGTCGTTGTCGAGGATCGAGCGGATCCGGCGCGCGGCATCGCCGGTGTCGCAGGGGTAGCCCAGCTCGGACAGCAGCTTGGCAACGTCGTCGGCATCGATCGACGACGCGCTGCGCAGGTCGGCGTCCGGCAGGGCGCCGGCCGCGAAGTGCTGGACGCTCATCGCGTCCCGTAGAGCACGATCGTCTTGCCGCGCGCGTGCAGCTTTCCGTCGGCCTGCAGCTTCTTCAGCACCCGCCCGGCCATCTCGCGCGAGCAGCCGACCAGCCGCGCCAGCTCCTGCCGCGACACGCGCAGCTGGGTGCCCTGCGGATGGGTCATGGCTTCCGGCTCGCGGGTCAGGTCGTGCAGCGTGCGGGTGATGCGGTCGGTCACGTCCAGGAAGGCCAGGCGGCCGGCCTTGCGGCTGGTATCCAGCAGCCGGCGCGACAGCTGGGCGCCGATGGCGTACATGATCGAGGTGGCGTCGTTGGCCAGCGAGCCCTCGAACAGCTGGTACAGGCGCTCGTAGCTGATCTCGGCCAGTTCGCACTGGGTGCGGGTGCGCAGGATCACCTCGCGGATGTCGGACTCGATGAACAGGCCCATCTCGCCGACGAATTCGCCGTTGCCGAAGTAGCCCAGCACCAGCTCGCGGCCGTCGTCCTCCTCGGTGATGATGCTGACCGAGCCGCTGACCACGTAGTACAGCGTGCCGGCGGGGTCGCCAGGGCGGAACACCTCCGTCCGCGGTGGGTAGCGGCGACGGTGGCAGTGGGCCAGGAACCGCTCGATGGTCGCCGCGGACGGCGCCATCGGGTGGGCGGGGCGGCGGTAGCTGCTGATGAGGGCCACGGGGCTCGTCTTCATGGACAGGTGATACGGGGGAAGCGCTGAGAGTAGGACGTCCGCGCCCCGGGAGCAACGCATTGCAGCACCGGCGGGCGCTTTGCCCCATAATTTCCGGCTCCACCCTTCCGGACCCGGGAACCGACCGACGTGGTCAAGCCGCTGCCCCGACTGAAGCTCCAGGGCTTCAACAACCTCACCAAGTCGCTGTCGTTCAACATCTACGACGTGTGCTACGCCGCGTCCGAGGACGAGCGCCGCCGCTACATCGAGTACATCGACGAGGAGTACAACGCCGACCGGCTGACGTCGATCCTGACCGACGTGGCCGAGATCATCGGCGCCAACATCCTCAACATTGCGCGCCAGGACTACGACCCGCAGGGCGCCTCGGTGACCATCCTCATCTCCGAGGAACCGGTGATCGACAAGAAGGACGCCGGGCGGGAAATCATCTCCGACGCCGTGGTCGCGCACCTCGACAAGTCGCACATCACCGTGCACACCTATCCGGAGACGCACCCGGACAACGGCATCGCCACCTTCCGCGCCGACATCGATGTGTCGACCTGCGGCGTGATCTCGCCGTTGAAGGCCCTGAACTACCTGATCGAGAGCCTGGAGTCCGACATCGTGGTGATGGACTACCGCGTGCGCGGCTTCACCCGCGACATCAAGGGCAAGAAGCACTACATCGACCACAAGATCAATTCGATCCAGGACTACCTGGCCAAGAACATCAACTCGCGCTACGAGATGCTCGACGTCAACGTGTACCAGGAGAACATCTTCCACACGAAGATGCACCTGAAGGACTTCGACCTCGACAACTACCTGTTCGAGGAGAAGGCCAAGAACCTCTCGTTCAAGGAGCGGATGAAGATCGAGGCGCGGCTCAAGCGCGAGATCGAGGAGCTGTACCACGGCCGCAACCTGGTCGATTGACGGAAGGGCGGTGATTGGTCATTCGGGGCGAGGGGTCAGAGTGCCTTTTCGCCCTCTGCGGCAAGGATCCACCAGGCGGGACGGGGCGAAAAGGCACTCTGACCCCTGTTCTCACAGCCTGTAAGCCACCGTCTTCATCAGCTTCGACGCGGCCGCCATCAGCGACGGGATCGGCTGCGGCAGGACGCGCGCCCCGGCCAGCTCGGCGCTGTCGGCATGGCGGGCCTCGTCGGCCTTCATGGTGCGCAGGATCTCGCGGCTGCGCTGGTCGGCCTCGGGCAGGGTCTGCAGGTGCTGGTCGAGGTGCGCTTCGACCTGGCGCTCGGTCTCGACCACGAAGCCGAGGTTCCAGCCATCGCCGCGCAGCCCGGCCAGCACGCCCAGCGCATAGCTGCCCCCGTACCACAGCGGGTTGAACACGCTGGGGCGGCTGTCCAGCTCGCGCAGCCGGTCGGCGCACCAGGCCAGGTGGTCGGTTTCCTCCTGCGCCGCCTCCAGCAGATGCGCTTTCGTCTCCGGCTCCCGTGCGACCGCGGCCTGGCCGAAGTACAGGCCCTGGGCGCAGACCTCGCCGACGTGGTTGATCCGCATCAGCCCGGCGGCGTGGCGGCGCTCGGCGGTGTCCAGCGCGATGTCGGGGGTGTCGGCCGCGGGGTTCGGACGACGGGCCGCGGGCGCGCCGAACACGGTCTCGAGCGCGCGCTGGGCCTCGACCAGCACCCGGTCGACGGGGTCCAGGCCGCGCCCGGGTGCAGACCGCGAGGGGCGCAGGGCGGGGAGGGTGCGGGAGGGGGACGCGGACATCGGCGACGGGCAGGGGCGGGCCGGGGCCCGGAGGCCGCATGGTCGCCCGTGGCGCCGGCCAGCGCCACCCCGAGGGGGCGCAACTTGCGCAGGCGGTGGGGAATGGCTAGAATCCCGCTTCTTTTTCCGCCGTCCCAACGCGTGGCGAACTTCCGGCCCTCTCCCGCAGAGGGCGGAACAAGCCCGACCATGCACCGAGAAGCCATCGCGCCATGAAGACTTTCACCGCCAAGAACGAGACCGTCCAGCGCGACTGGTACCTCGTCGACGCCACCGGCAAGACGCTGGGCCGTCTGAGCTCCGAGCTCGCCCGCCGCCTCCGCGGCAAGCACAAGCCCGTCTACACCCCGCACGTCGACACCGGCGATTACCTCATCGTGATCAACGCCGAGAAGATCACCGTGACCGGCAAGAAGCTGACGGACAAGGAATACCACCGCTTCACCGGCCACATCGGCAACCTCAAGACCGAAACCCTGGCGCAGGCGCTGGAGCGCCACCCGGAGCGCGTGATCGAGATCGCGGTCAAGGGCATGCTGCCGAAGAACACGCTTGGCCGTGCGATGTACCGCAAGCTCAAGGTCTACAAGGGTGCCGAGCACCCGCACGCCGCCCAGCAGCCGCAAGTCCTGGATATCTAAGTCATGGCAACCACCCAGAATTACGGCACCGGCCGTCGCAAGTCCTCCACCGCCCGCGTGTTCCTGCGCAAGGGCAGCGGCAACATCACCGTCAACGGCCGTCCGCTGGACGAGTTCTTCGGCCGCGAGACCGCGCGCATGATCGTGCGCCAGCCGCTCGAGCTGACCAGGAACACCGACAGCTTCGACATCGTCGTCACCGCCACCGGCGGCGGCACCACCGGCCAGGCCGGTGCGATCCGCCTGGGCATCGCCCGCGCGCTGGTCGAGTACGACGAAACGCTGAAGACCGAGCTGCGCAAGGCCGGGTTCGTGACCCGCGATGCGCGCGAAGTCGAGCGCAAGAAGGTCGGCCTGCACAAGGCGCGTCGCGCGACCCAGTTCTCCAAGCGCTGATTCCTTCGCCTTCCGGCGTTGGTGCGCTGGCTTGCCGTACGTCTGTACTGTCTGCGCCAGCGCACCTTAGCCAGAAACCGAAAGAATCCATCTGGAAGCAGGCGTCCGCACTGGATTTTGCTTCACGTGTTTTGCGGTACCCTTCGCATCAAAGCTGCATAGCCCCGTCGCCAAGCGGTAAGGCACCTGACTCTGACTCAGGCATTCGGTGGTTCGAATCCATCCGGGGCTGCCATACCCACTGGGGTTCCCGCGGGAACCCGGTCATCCAGTGCAAGGCCCGCCACGTGCGGGCCTTGTGCTTTTTTGTCCCAGGGGCGGCGGTGCAGGCGGGCGCGGCCGTAGAATCCTGCGCATGTCGCAGCCCTTCACCCCGACCTACGCCGATCCGGCGCGCGTCCTCGACGAGATCCGCGTCAGCGGCTATGCCGCGCTGACGCCGGAGGCGCTGGCCGACAGCGCCGGAGTGCGCCTGGCCGACCTGCAGGCGCTGTCGGCCGACTGGGCCGACCTGCCCCCGGACAACTACCTGCGCGACGGCGGGCGCTATCGTCGGCGCCGACACGCCTGTTTCGTCGCCGACGACGGGCGCCTGGCGCTGCAGCCGCATCGCGCGCACTGGCAGTCGCTGGACTACAACGCGCTGCACGGCGGCATGCACCGCTGGTTCGAGCCGGTGCTGCCGGCCACGCTCGCCCATCCGGCGTGGAACGCGCTGCTGCTGTCGCTGGCCGGCTGGTGCTCGGCGCTCAAGGGCGGGCAGCCCTGGTACATCGAGGCGCACCAGTTCCGCATCGACACCACCGACGGCATCGGCCGGCCGACGCCGGAGGGCGCGCATCGCGACGGCGTGGACTTCGTCGCCGTGGTGCTGGTCGCGCGCGAGGGCATCAAGGGCGCGGAGACGCGGGTGTTCGAGGCCGAGGGGCCGCGCGGGCAGCGCTTCACCCTGCTCGAGCCGTGGTCGCTGCTGTTCATGGACGACCAGCGCGTGATCCACGAGTCCACCCCGATCCAGCCGGCCGGCGAGTCCGGCGGCCATCGCGACACCCTGGTGCTGACCTTCCGCGCCGGCGCGTTCCAGGGCGAGGATTGAGCGCGGCGGCGATCGCGGGCATCGTTCCCGGCGGCGGGGCGCGATCAACGCCCGGCACTTCGTTACAATTGAAACGATACGCCTGAGCCCGGAGCAGCCATGAAGCTTGGATCCCTGAAGGAAGGCGGCCGCGACGGCACGCTCATCGTCGTGTCCCGCGACCTCGCCCGCGCCGTGCGCGCGACCGGGATCGCGCCGACCCTGCAGCGCGCGCTGGAGGACTGGAGCAACGTCGCCCCGCGCCTCAACGCGCTGGCGCAGTCGCTGGAGGGCGGCGATGCCGACGGCGTGTTCGACCTCGACCTGCAGGCGCTGGCCGCGCCGTTGCCGCGCGCCTACGAGTTCGTCGACGGCAGCGCCTACCTGCCGCACGTGGAGCGCGTGCGCCGCGCGCGCAACGCCGAGGTGCCGGCGAGTTTCTACACCGACCCGCTCATGTACCAGGCGACCAGCGCCGGCTTCCTCGGCCCGCGCGATCCGGTCAAGGTGGTCAGCGAGGACTACGGCATCGACCTCGAGGCCGAGATCGTGGTCATCACCGACGACGTGCCGATGGCGGTCACGCCCGAACAGGCGGCCGGCCACATCCAGCTCGTCGGCCTGGTCAACGACGTGTCATTGCGCAACCTGATCCCGGGCGAGCTGGCCAAGGGCTTCGGCTTCCTGCAGTCCAAGCCGCGCTCGGCGCTGTCGCCGGTGTTCGTCACGCCGGACGAACTGGGCGAGGCCTGGCGCGACAACAAGCTGCACCTGCCGCTGTTGACGCACATCAACGGCGAGTGGTTCGGCGCGCCGGACGCGGGCGTCGACATGCAGTTCGATTTCGCGCAACTGGTGGCGCATGCGGCGAAGACGCGTCCCCTGTCGGCCGGCACGATCGTCGGCTCGGGCACGATCGCCAACGAGGACACGTCGAAGGGCGCGTCGTGCTTCGCCGAACGGCGCACGGTGGAAACCCTGCGCGACGGCAAGCCGAGCACGCCGTTCATGTCGTTCGGCGACCTGGTGCGGATCGAGATGCTCGACCGCGACGGCGCCAGCCTGTTCGGCGCGATCGAACAGCGCATCGAGCGCCAGGCCGCGCCATAGGGCCTGTGAACACGCATGGCACATGTCGCACCCGCCGCGCGGGCATGCGCGGCAAGGAAGCGCGATGGCGCGTCTGTCGATACGCAACGCAGCGATGACGCCGCGGCGTGCGTCCGCGCGAAGGGCCCTCCGGGTGGCGTCCCGATGGCCGCCATGCGGTGCCGCGCAGCTTGGCCTGACGGCCAGTCAGGCGCTGCGCCACGCAACACCCCCTGACGGCCATCGGAACGCCATGCGACGGATGCCATGCGTGTTAACAGGCCCTGGGCCATGCGCATCGCGCTGTCGGGTCCTGGAGGGACGGGCGGCCGGCCCGCCGCGACGGGTGGCCACCCATCGCCGCCGGAAGCGTTCTAAGGTGACGCGCCGCTTCGCTCGCGGCGGCACGACGGGGGAGGTCGGCTTGGACGGGGAACTGCGGCTGTATTCGTATTGGCGGTCCAGCGCGGCCTATCGCGTGCGCATCGGCCTCAACCTCAAGGGCCTGTCCTACGAGACCGTGCCGGTGCACCTGCTGCGCGACGGCGGCGACCAGTTGCAGCCTGGCTACCTCGAGACCAATCCGCAGAAGCTCGTCCCCGTGCTCGAGCACGGCCATCGCCTGTACCGGCAATCCCTGGCGATCCTCGAGTACCTCGACGAAGTGTGGCCGTCGCCGCCGCTGCTGCCCTCCATCGCGCGCGACCGTGCGCGCATCCGCGGGCTGGCGCAGCTGGTGGCCTGCGACCTGCATCCGCTGAATAACCTGCGCGTGCTGCGCTACCTCGAGCACGAATGGCACGTGCCGCAGCCCGAGCGCGACACCTGGGTGCGGCACTGGATCGGCGAGGGCTTCACCGCGTTCGAGGCCCTGCTGCAGGACCATCCCGCCACCGGCAGCTTCTGCGACGGGCACTCGCCGAGCATCGCCGACTGCTGCCTGATCCCGCAGGTCTACAACGCGCGTCGCTTCGGCGTGGACCTGGCGCCCTATCCGACGATCCTGCGCATCGAGGCCGCCTGCCTCGCGCTGCCGGCCTTCGACGCGGCGCGCCCCGAACGCCAGCCGGACGCGCCCGGATAACCGCCTTTGCAGAGGCATGGACAGGCCTTGATCGCGATGCCCTGATCGATGCGGCTCCCGTGTGGGTGCGAACCCGCCCCGCCGGCGCCTGCGGGTGAGGATGGGAGGGGGATGATCAGCGGCGACTTCGAGGGGAGCACTCCCCACGGGCTCCCCTCGGGCCAGTCACCGTTCGTGGCCGCCCGGCGAAAGCATCGCACCCTCGGGGGCGACCTCACGGAGGTTGCCGGGGTTCGCCACCGCTCCGCCATCGCAGGGCGGGTCCAGGCCCGCCGGAAAATCCCCGCCCCGCGATCGGCGGGTCGAGCCCGCCACGGGACGAGCCTCAGTGCGAGGCGGTGCCGAACACGTCCGCGTAGGGGTCATGTTCGCCGCTTGACCCTTCGGACAGGCGGAACTTGAGGTCGAGTCCCTCGCGCGAATCGGCCGCGCGCAGCGCGGTCTCGCGCTCGATCCGCCCTTCCTTGTAGAGCCGGAACAGGCACTGGTCGAAGCTTTCGATGCCTTCCTCCAGCGACTCCTCCATCGCCTGCTTGATCTGGTGCACCTCGCCGCGGCGCAGCAGGTCGCGGATCATCGGGGTGTTGATCAGCACCTCGGTCGCCGGCAGGCGGCGGCCGTCGGTGCCCACCACCAGGCGCTGCGAGATCACCGAGCGCAGGTTGAGCGCAAGGTTCATCAGCACGTTCTTGTGCGCGGCCTCGGGGAAGAAGTTGAGGATGCGCTCGATGGTCTGGTCGGCATTGTTGGAGTGCAGCGTGGCCAGGCACAGGTGCCCGGTCTCGGCGAACGCGATCGCCGCCTCCATCGTGGTCGCATCGAGGATTTCGCCGATCAGGATCACGTCCGGCGCCTCGCGCATCGCGTTCTTGAGCGCGTTGTGGAAGGCGTGCGTGTCGAGGCCGACCTCGCGCTGGTTCACGATCGACTTCTTGTGCTTGTGCAGGTATTCGATCGGGTCCTCGATGGTGAGGATGTGGCCCGACGTGGTGCTGTTGCGGTGGTCGATCATGGCCGCCAGCGAGGTCGACTTGCCCGAGCCGGTGGAGCCCACGATCAGCACCAGCCCGCGCGGGGCCATGATGATCTCCTTGAGCACCTGCGGCAGCTGCAGTTCCTCGATGGTGGGGATCGCGCTGCGGATGGCGCGGATCACCATGCCCACCTCGCCGCGCTGCTTGAACACGTTGACGCGGAAACGTCCCGAGTCCTGCAGCGACAGCGCCATGTTGAGCTCCAGGTCACGCTCGAACTGCGGCACCTGTCCCTCGTCCATCAGCGAATAGGCGATCTTCTTCACCATCCCCGGCGGAAGCCCGGTGTTGCCCAGCGGGTACAGCTTCCCTTCCACCTTGATGTAGACCGGCGCGCCCGTCGTCAGGAACATGTCCGACGCGTTCTTCTCCGTCATCAGCTTCAGGAAATAGCCGATGTCCATGTACCAACCCCCAATGCCCGTTCCGGATCGTTGCGTATCCATCCATGGGTGATGACAATGGCCGCGAGATCCCCATTGCGGCCACTTCCCCAATGCACCCAAGCTTCGCACAATTCAGAACCCTCCTGCAGGTGCTGGCGTGCGGATGCGTGCTGGCGCTCACGGCTTGCGCGAGCCTGCCGCCGCCGACGACCGAACTCAACGACGCCCGCCAGGCCGTGGCGCGCGCCGCCGACGCCGATGCCGACCAGTACGCCGGGCCCGACCTGGCCCGCGCCCGCGACCTGCTGGCGCAGGCCCAGGCGGCGATGGCCGAGCGCCGCGAGCAGGACGCGCGCGACCTCGCGCTGCGCGCCGTCGCCGCCGGTGACCTGGCGCATGCCCGCAGCCTGGAGGCGGCGAGCGCCGCCGAACTCGGGCAGCGTCGCGGCGAGATCGCCGACCTGCGCCAGCGACTGCGCCTGGAGGAGACACCATGAAGACCGCGCTGCTCGCCGCCCTGGTCGCGCTTCTGCTGGCGCTGTCGCTGCCGGCCGCGGCCGCCGAGGACCCGGACGCGCTGCGCCTGTCGCAGCGGCTGGTCGCGATCGATGCCGATGCCTCGCTCAACGGGTTTGCCGCCTACGAGCGTCTGCGCGCACGGCAGGCGGTGGATGCGCTGGCCGCCGCCCGCGGCCGCAAGCGCGATCCTGCGCTGCAGGTGGCGCAGTGGCGGGTGGAAACCGCCGAACTGGCGGTGCGCACCGCGGCCAACCGGCGCGAGATCGAACGCCTGGACCGCGACCGTGCCGATCTCCTGCTGGAGGCCAGCCGGCGCGAGGCAGCGCGGGCGCGCCAGGAGGCCGAGCGCCTGCGCATCCAGTCCCAGATCCAGGCCGAGGAGGCCACGCGCCTGCGCCAGGCCGCGGAAGAAGAAGCGCTGGCGCGGCAGGAAGCCGAGACCGTGCTGCAGGGCGTGTCCTCGCGTGAAGCGGCCCGGCTGCGCGCCACCCGCGAGCGGGCGGCCGAGCTGAAGCGCCAGGAAGAAGAGCTGTTGCGCAGCCTCGAAGGGGAACAGAAGCCGGCGACCCGGCCGTAACCTGCGTCGGCGGCTGAATATCAATTAAATCAATGAGTTGCGCGTTAGATGGCGCGCGCATTGTCGCGCCTGCCTGCGCAGTTGCGGCGGCCGTGCCCGCCTTCGCGATGCGTCGGCCCGCGCCCGGCGGGCGCTCCGGCGGAGGCGCTTGCCGACCCGGATCGCGAGGAGTAGGGTCGAGTACCCAGACGGCGCCTTTTCCGAATCCAGGCCGTCTGGCGAAAGAGCCAGGCCGATGACCGAACCGATCCCGCAGTCCGCACCCGCCGCCGGCAGCCAAGCCCGCGCGGGGGTGGTGCAGGTGCTGCGCCCCGGCTCCCGGCCTGCCAACCAAGACGACGCCCCGTACCTTCGCCGGTCGGGGCGTTTGCATGTCCGCAGGAGGATTTCCATGTTCGAAGGGCAACCGCAGGCCGAACTCGACCAGCTGATCAAGGGCAACCCGGAGTTCAAGCAGCTCTACCAGCGCCACCAGGAGCTGGACAAGAAGGTGCTGGACGCGGAACTGGGCGTGCTCCCGATCGACGATGTGACGCTGTCGCAGATGAAGCGCGAGAAGCTTGCCGCCAAGGACCGCCTGACCCAGTTGTTCGCCACGCTCAAGCACTGACGCCTTTCGTGTAGTCACGGGCGGCGGCGGCCATCCTCGTCGGCCGTCGCCGCCCGTGTGCTCTGCCGGATCGCCCCGCGCCCGGGGGCGGCAGGCCCGCCCGGGGCCGCGCGGGTGGCGGCGGTCGCGGATGCGATAATCGCGGCCCATCCGGCTGACCGCACCCGACCCGCATGACGATCCATTCCTCCGTCCTTGACCTGATCGCCGAGACCCCGATCGTCAAGGCGCAGCGCCTCGACACGGGCGTGTGCGAGCTGTATTTCAAGCTGGAAAGCCAGAACCCCGGCGGGTCGATCAAGGACCGCATCGGGATGAGCATGATCGAGGCGGCCGAGCGCCGCGGCGACATCAAGCCCGGCGCCACCCTGGTCGAGGGCACGGCCGGCAACACCGGCATCGGCCTGGCGCTGGTGGCCCAGCAGAAGGGCTACAAGCTGCTGCTGGTGGTCCCGGACAAGATGAGCCGGGAAAAGATCTTCAACCTCAAGGCCATGGGCGCCGAGGTGGTGCTCACACGCTCGGACGTGGCCAAGGGCCATCCCGAGTACTACCAGGACCTCGCCGAGCGCATCGCCCGCGAAACCCCGGGCGCCTACTTCATCAACCAGTTCGGCAACCCCGACAACCCGGCGGCGCACGAATACGGCACCGGGCCGGAAATCCTGCGCCAGATGGCCGGTGCCGGCGGCCTGGACGCGATCGTCTTCGGCTGCGGCAGCTCGGGCACCATGACCGGCCTGTCGCGCTGCTTCGCCGAGCACGCGCCGGACGTCGAGCTGGTGCTGGCCGATCCGGTCGGCTCGATCCTCGCCGAGTACATCAACGAAGGCACGCTCAGCGACAAGTCGGCCAGCTGGCTGGTCGAGGGCATCGGCGAGGACTTCCTGCCGTCGATCTCCGACTTCAGTCGGGTGAGGAAAGCCTACGCGATCGGCGACAAGGAGAGCTTCCTCGCCGCGCGCGAACTGCTGCGCACCGAGGGCATCTTCGGCGGCTCGTCCACCGGCACCCTGCTGGCGGCGGCGCTGCGCTACTGCCGCGAACAGACCACGCCGAAGAAGGTGCTGGTGTTCGTCTGCGACACCGGCAACAAGTACCTGAGCAAGCTCTACAATGACTACTGGATGCTGGACAACGGCTTCCTCGAGCGCGAGCAGCACGGCGACCTGCGCGACCTGATCCTGCGCCCGTATTCGCAGCGCGATACCGTGGTGCTGGCGCCGGGCGACCTGCTGATGACCGCATACCAGCGGATGAAGCTGTACGAGATCTCGCAGCTCCCGGTGATGGACGGCGACCGCATCGTCGGCATCCTCGACGAAAGCGACGTGCTGCTGCACGTCTACGGCGACGAGGACCGCTTCCGTGATCCGGTGTCCACCGCGATGGTCAGCAAGCTGGACATCCTCGACGTGAAATCCCCGGTCGAATCGCTGCTGCCAGTGTTCGACCGCGGGCACGTGGCGATCGTGGTCGACGGCCCCCGGTTCCTGGGCCTGATCACCCGCATCGACCTCCTGAACTGGTTGCGAAGGCGGGTCCACTGAGCCCCGGTCCGGGCCGGGGCGCGATGCTAGAATCCCGCCCCGCATTCCAGTGGATTCAATGACATGACGGCGTCCCGCGACGGGGTCGACACGACGGCTTGGGGGCTGGGCACGAAGGCGATCCACGCCGGGCAGGCGCCGGACCCCAGCACCGGTGCGGTCATGCCGCCGATCTACGCCACCAGCACCTACGCCCAGGCCAGCCCGGGCGTCCACCAGGGCTTCGAGTACTCACGCACCCACAACCCGACGAGGTTCGCCTGGGAACGCGGCGTGGCGGGCCTGGAGGGCGGCAGCCGCGGCTTCGCCTTCGCGTCCGGCATGGCCGCGACGGCGACGATCCTGGAACTGCTCGACAGCGGCGACCACGTGGTCGCGATGGACGACCTCTACGGTGGCAGCTTCCGCCTGTTCGAGCGCGTGCGCCGGCGCAGCGCGGGCCTCGACTTCAGCTTCGTCGACCTGACCGATGCCGCGGCGTTCGAGGCGGCCATCACGCCGAAGACGAAGCTGGTGTGGATCGAGACCCCGACCAACCCGATGCTGAAGATCGTCGACATCCGCGCGATTGCCGACATCGCCCACCGCCACGGCCTGCTGGTCGTGGTCGACAACACCTTCGCCTCGCCGATGCTGCAGCGGCCGCTGGAACATGGCGCCGACATCGTGATGCACTCGGCCACCAAGTACCTCAATGGCCACTCCGACATGGTCGGCGGCATCGCCGTGGTCGGCGACAACGCCCAACTGGGCGAGCAGCTCGCCTTCCTGCAGAACTCCTGTGGCGCCGTGCAGGGCCCGTTCGACAGCTTCCTCGCCCTGCGCGGCCTGAAGACGCTGCACCTGCGCATGCGCGCACATTGCGACAACGCGCAGGTGATCGCCGAATTCCTGCAGGGCCACGACGCGGTCGAGGACGTGATCTACCCCGGCCTGCCGTCGCACCCGCAGCACGCGCTCGCGAAGCGCCAGATGGACGGCTTCGGCGGCATCGTCTCGGTCCGCATCAAGGGCGGTTTCGACGCCGCGAAGCGCTTCTGCGAACGCACCCGCCTGTTCACCCTGGCCGAATCGCTGGGCGGCGTCGAAAGCCTGGTCAACCACCCCGCGGTGATGACGCATGCGTCGGTACCCGTCGAGAACCGTGCGCGGCTGGGGATCAGCGACGACCTGGTGCGGTTGAGTGTGGGGGTGGAGGCCGTTGAGGATCTGCTGCACGATCTTTCAGGTGCGCTCGAAGCACCTCGGGCATGATCGGTTCCTACTCGTTGCCGCCGATGTCTCCAGGCAGTCTGGTCACCGGCGCCTGGCGGCACCGTTCTTTGATCCGACAGCTCGTATGGCGGGAGATCGTCGGTCGCTACCGTGGTTCAATCGCGGGGCTGTCATGGTCATTGCTAAATCCGCTGCTGATGCTGGCGGTGTACACGTTCGTGTTCTCGACAGTGTTTGGCGCGCGCTGGACAGGCCTGGGCGGCGGCAATGGTCATACCCATTTTGCTGTCGTGCTGTTCGTCGGTGTGATTGTGCACGGCATGCTTGCCGAGGCGATCACCAAGGCGCCGGCATTGGTCCTCGCCAACACCAACCTCGTCAAGAAGGTCGTTTTCCCCTTGGAGACGCTGGCTTGGAGCCTTGCCGGCTCGGCGCTGTTCCATGCGACGGTGAGCGTGGCGATCCTGTTGTTCGCGACCTGGGTGCTTGAGGGAAGTATCCCGGCGACTGCACTCTGGCTGCCCGTGATCTTCTTGCCGGTGCTGCTGTTCTCGGTCGGCATCATCTGGTGGTTGGCGTCGCTGGGCGTGTTCCTGCGCGACATCGCGCAGATCGCAGGCCTCATCGCGGTGGCGATGATGTTCCTTGCACCCGTGTTTTATCCACTCAGCGCGTTGCCTGAGGCCTATCGTCACTGGCTGTTTCTCAATCCCGTCACCTTGCCGGTGGAGCAAGCGCGTGCCGCGTTGTTTGCAGGCGTTGCGCCGGACGCTCGCGCGTTGCTGTTCTACTATGCCGCTGCGATAGCCGCGGCGTTTTTCGGTTACGCCTGGTTCCAGAAGTCCCGCCGGGGGTTCGCGGATGTGCTCTGACGATGCGATCGCCGTCTCGGTCGGTGCGCTGAGCAAGAGCTATCGGGTCTTTGGTCGGCCGCAGGATCGGCTCGTACAGGCACTTCGCGCGCGAGTAGGCGCCCTCTTTGGAGTGGTGACGAGGCCGCTGTTCAACGAGTTCTGGGCGCTGCGTGACGTATCGTTCGACCTCCGCCGCGGTGAGACCGTGGGGATCATCGGGCGCAATGGTTCCGGCAAGTCGACCTTGCTGCAGGCGATCTGCGGCACGCTGACGCCGACCGCAGGGTCGGTCGCTGTCGACGGACGCGTCGCGGCGCTGCTGGAACTGGGGACCGGGTTCAATCCCGAGTTCACCGGCCGCGAGAACGTCCAGATGAACGCGTCCATCCTTGGCCTGACTGACGATCAGATACGTGCCCGCTTCGACGATATCGTCGCTTTTGCGGACATCGGTGACTTCATCGATCAGCCGGTGAAGACGTACTCAAGCGGAATGTACGTGCGGCTTGCGTTTGCGGTGATCGCGCACGTCGACGCGGATATTCTCGTCGTTGACGAAGCATTGTCGGTCGGGGATGTGTTCTTCGCGCAGAAGTGCATGCGCTTCCTGCGCGACTTCCAGAAGTCGGGAACGGTGCTTTTCGTCAGCCATGATGCATCCGCGGTGACGAACCTCTGCGATCGCGCGATCTGGCTTGACGGAGGCAGGGTGGCGATGGACGGCCCTGCGAAGGACGTGTGCGAGGCTTACCATGCCAGTACGTACGGCCACGCGCCAGTTCGGAAGGTCTCGAGTTCTCTGCCAAGTGGAAAGGTCTCGGACCACGAGCTCCAGGCCGATGCTCAGGAGGATCACGCGATAGCGAAGGTGTTCAGGTTCGATCCAGAGCGGGCCGGTTTTGGCGATGGCAGTGCCGAGATTGTCGACATCCGCCTCGAGAACGAAGCCGGCGCACGCCTGTCGCACGTAGCGGGTGGCGAGCCGGTCACGCTCGTCGTGGAGGCGCAGGCGCATCGTCGAGTTGAAAGGCCGATCATCGGCTTTTTCCTCAAGGACCGCCTGGGGCAACACCTGTTCGGCACCAATACCTATCGCGTCGAGGGCGCGGAGCAGGTGCTCGTCGATGCTGGACGACGCGTCGTGGCGCGCTTCTCGTTCGCAATGCCCTATTTGCCGCGCGGGCGCTACACCGTGGATGCGGCGATCGCGAACGGCTCCTACGATGAACACACTCAAGCGGATTGGACGTACGATGCGCTGGCGCTCGAGTCCGTCTCAAGCACTGTTTCGACGGGCCTTGTCGGGATCCCATACCACGCCATCCGCATCGGGGTCCGCGATGATGCCGCTGTCCAAGTGAGCCACTAGAAGCGTTCCGGAGCCAGGATCTTGCACAACAGTTCTTTCGAACACATGCGTCGACTCGTCGAGGGTTACCTTGACCGAGGCCGTGGCCTCAACGCCATCGACATTGGCTCATACGACGTCAATGGTTCTTACCGCGTACTGTTCGATGCCCCAGGCTGGCGCTACACCGGCGTCGACCTGGAATCCGGCCCCGGCGTGGATGTCGTGCTCAAGTCGCCGTACACACTTCCGTTTCCTTCCGCGAGCGTCGATCTCGTGTTGTCGGGGCAAGCATTCGAGCACGTGGAATTCTTCTGGCTGACATGGTTGGAGATGCTGAGGGTGCTCAAGCCCGGAGGACTGGTGTTCCTGATCGCGCCGTCGCGCGGTCCCGAGCATCGCTACCCGCAGGACTGCTGGCGTTTCTATCCGGATGGATACCGTGCGCTGGCAAAATTCGGCGGGTGCGAACTGGTGGAGGTCAGCACCGACTGGGAACCGCACCCGGACCCCGGCAGCGCCGCGTGGGGGGATACCGTGGGTGTTTTTCGCGGCCAGGGGCTGGACTTGGGTCGGAAGCTCGCTGCAGGATTGCTGCGCAGGTCCATCGGCGGCCTGTCGGAATAGATGGCGGATAGCCCATGAAGACCGAATCCTTCAAGCCCAATGCGGCGATGGGCCTCATGCCGGAGGACCTTCCACCGAGCGCCTGGCTGGGGCACTTGCCGTTCGCGTTCTGGATCGTTGAGGAGCAGCGACCAGGGACTTTCGTCGAGCTGGGTACGCACCACGGCGCGTCCTACCTCGGCGTCTGCCAGGCGGTACGCCATTGCGACCTCGACACGAAGTGCCACGCGGTGGATACGTGGGCCGGAGACGAGCACTCCGGTTTGTACGGCGAGGAGGTCCTCCAGCAGTTGCGGGAACTGCACGATCGGCGCTATTCGTCGTTCTCGTCGTTATTGCGCATGACCTTTGATGAAGCGCTGTCCTGCTTCGACGACGGCAGCATCGACCTGCTGCATATCGACGGGCTGCATACTTACGAAGCAGTGCGACATGACTTCGAGTCATGGCTGCCGAAGCTGTCGGACCGGGCCGTTGTCCTGTTCCACGATACGATGGTCCGCGAGCGTGGCTTTGGCGTCTGGCGCCTGTGGTCAGAGCTGCAGGACCGCTACCCGTCGTTCGAGTTCCAGCACAGCCACGGGCTCGGGGTGCTTCTTGTCGGCAAACAGCAGGTACCTTCGTTGCAAGCGTTGGCCAGTCTCCATGGAGCCCCGCAGGCCACGGTCGTCCAGCGCCTGTTCGAGGCGCTCGGTGATCGGGTCGTGACGGGCCAGCACGCTTCCAACGTGGAGCGCTTCGGCGACATTGCGCGTGAAGAAGCGAAGAGGCATCTCGCTGAAGGCGAACGTGCGTACGGTCTGCTAGCGGAAGCGCGCGCGTCCGGCGACGCGCTGGCGCGCGCCCGGCAGGCGGCGCTGGTGGAGATATCCCGGCTCGAAGTGCGCGTGGCCGAGCTCCAGAAGCATCTCGAGACGGCAAATGCAGCGGTCGCCCATCACTTGGCGAGCGGTGAGAAGGCTTACCAATTGCTGGCACTGGCCCGCGAAGACTTCGACGCAAGGGCGAGCGAACTGCAGCGTTTCGCGGAGGCGGCGAATGCCTCGGCGATGCACCATCTAGCCAGCGGCGAGCAAGCGTACGCCGAGCTTGAACAAGTCCGCGGCGAGCATGAGGCGCGGGTGGCGGATCTGATCACGCAACTTGGCGTGGCGAAGACCGAGTGCGAGCGCCAGCGTGTGGACGGGGAGCAAGCATTGTTATTGCAGGAGAAGTTGCGCTGCGCATCCGAGGCCGAGGCCGCCAGCCTACGCCAGAAGCTGAGCGCTGCAGAGGCTTCGCTGGAATCGCTTCGGGCGAGTGCCGATCGCGAGCGCGATGGATACGATGCACAGCTTGCTGACTTCGATGGCAGGATCCGGGACGTCTCGGATCGATTGCGCGAAGTGATGGCGTCCACGAGCTGGCGAATCACCGGGCCGTTACGACAGTTGGGATCATTGTTCAAGAGGGCGCGCCAAGGATGAATGTGCTGAAGGCCACATCCGGAAGATGGTTGCGTTCTTTCTACCACTCTCTTCCTTTTTCCTGGAAGACACGTCTAGCGATCAAGGGCGCCGTGTTTACCCTGTTCGCGCCGTTGCTGCACCGGACTAGTGCCTACAAGCGGTGGCGCTTCTACTCCCGGATGCAACAGGTCCCGATGCAGGTCCCGAGCTCGGAGCAGTCCCAGCCTCTGCTATGGGAAGAAAGCGCAGGAACCAGGGACGCAGATCCATCTCGTGAGATGTCCCGTGAAGAGCGATACGTGGCGCAAGTGTTGGCATTGGCCACAAGTCGAAGCGCTGATTATGTTGGCGCTCCGGCCGATCACGTGCCGGAGATGCTCCGGGCCAAGGCGATCGCCTTCTACCTGCCGCAGTTCCATCCGATTCCCGAGAACGACGAATGGTGGGGGCGGGGTTTCACTGAATGGACAAACGTCAGCAAGGCGTCGGCGCGATTCATCGGGCATGAGCAACCGAAGCTGCCCGGAGAACTTGGTTTCTACGATCTCAGGTTGGCCGAGGTGATGCGTCGGCAGGCCGAACTTGCCAAGTTGCACGGCATCCATGGATTCTGTTTCCATTACTACTGGTTCGCGGGAAGACGCCTGCTGGAACTTCCGCTGGACCAGTTTGTTGCAGACAAGGCCATCGATCTCCCGTTCTGCCTGTGCTGGGCGAACGAGAACTGGACGCGGCGATGGGATGGGCACGATGCAGACATCCTGCTGGGACAGGACTACTGCGACGAGAGCGACCAACAGTTCATACGCGATCTCGAGCCCTATCTGCGGGATCCACGTTACATCCGGGTCGACGGCAGGCCGTTGATAGTCATGTATCGCCCGTCCCTGTTGCCGGATGCGGGCAGGACGCTCGAAACGTGGCGCAGGCATGCTCGCGAGTCGGGCATTGGTGAGCTGTTCCTGGCAATGGTCCAGTTCGACGTACAGGATCCACGCATCTATGGCTTCGACGCGGCGCTGGAGTTCCCGCCGCACAAGCTGGCGGCACAGATGACGCCGATCAACGCATCGGTCGAGATCGTCGATCCCTCCTACTCGGGAATGGTGCTCGACTACCGAGAGCTCGCGCGTAGCGGAGAAACGTGGTCGCTGCCGGACTATCCGCTATTCAAGGGCCTGTCACCTGGTTGGGACAATGAAGCCAGGAAGCCGGGGCGAGGCTACACGTTCGCCCACTCTTCGCCGGCACGCTACGAACAGTGGCTGTCGGCGAGCGTCGACCACGCGGTGGCACACCCTGTTGCGGGCGAGAACGTCGTTTTCATCAATGCCTGGAACGAGTGGGCCGAAGGTGCCTATCTCGAGCCGGATCGTCGTTACGGTTATGCCTACCTGCACGCGACGCGGAATGCGCTGACGCGCGCGAGCCGGCAGCGCAAGGTGGTGCTGGTGTCGCACGATGCGCACCCGCACGGTGCCCAGTACCTCGCGTTGAAGATCGCTACCGAACTGACGCGCCTGGGTTTGGAAACACATGTGTTGTTGCTCGGCGAAGGCGGGCTGGAGGCTCGCTTTGAGGAAGTCGCACGCGTGCACCGCTTCTATGATCAAAACCTGGACCAGGCCGCCGCGCTGCGCATGTTGCGCGAGGAGGGCGTGGAGCTTGCGCTTGCCAACACCACGGTTGCCGGCCGGGTGGTTCCACAGTTGAAGGCTATGGGATTCCGCGTTGTCTCGATGGTCCACGAGCTGCCAGGGGTCATCGAAGGATTCGGACTTGTAAATGCGGCTCACGCCATCGGTGAACACGCAGACGCTATCGTCGTGAGCTCGGATGCCGTGCGCGAAGGACTCGCGCCCTATCTCCCGAGCACCGCGGCCGGTCGGGTGGTCAAGCGCCCACAGGGGCTCTTCACGAGAAGCCGATTGCGCTGGGCGGATGAGGATTCTATGACGGAGGCCCGGCGGAGGCTGCGTGGTCGCCTGGATTTTCCAGAGGATGCCTTTGTGGTGCTGACCGTGGGCTATGCCGATGAACGAAAAGGCGTGGATCTGCTCGTGCGCATTGCCGAGATTGCGTCCAAGGCGGATCGCCGCTTCCGGTTCGTTTGGGTTGGCCATCGGGATGCGTCGATACAAGCAGAGATCGACCGGTTCGTCGAGAAGCACGGGTTGGGCGACGTCGTTCGCTTCGTCGGGTTGGACTTCGATACCGACGACTACTATGCGGGCGCTGATGTGTATGCGCTCACTTCACGCGAGGATCCGTTCCCATCCGTCGTACTGGAGAGCCTGTCTGTCGCGACCCCGATCGTGGCGTTCGCGAGCACTGGTGGCGGGGCCGACTTGGTGGCGCGCGGAGCCGGAATAGTGGTGCCGCCGTTCGACCTAAAGGCGTTTGGTGATGCGCTACTGAGCCTCGCCCACGAGCGCGGGCTGCGCGAAGGCTTTGGCAAGAGTGGCCGCAACATCGTCGACTCCGAGTTCTCCTTCCGCCCGTACGTGGTGGACCTGTTGAGCATGGGCGGATTCCATCTGCCGACGGTGTCCGTCATCGTTCCGAACTACAACTATGCCAAGTACATCAGGCAAAGATTGGAATCGGTGGCGGCGCAGAGTCTGGCACCGTACGAGATCATCGTGCTCGACGACGCCTCGACAGACGGCAGTGTCGCCGAGATCCGGGCGATGCAGCATGCGCTTGAGCCGGAGGCGAAGCTGGTCATCAATGCGGTGAACGGCGGTTCGGTATTCAGCCAGTGGCTCAAGGGTGTCGAGCTCGCTCGCGGCGACTACGTCTGGATCGCAGAAGCGGATGATCTTGCATCGCCCGAGTTCCTCGAAACCCTGATTGTCAAGATGGAGGAGTTTCCGAAAGTCGTCATGGCGTATTGCCAGTCTCGTCAGATCGATGCCAACCGGCACGTTCTCGCGGAGAACTATCTCGACTACACCAGCGATCTATCCGAGACCCGCTGGATGAATTCTTACATCGCCGGCGGCGACGAGGAAGTTAGCGCGGGGTTGGCTGTCAAGAACACCATCCCGAACGTCAGCGCCGTAGTTTTCCGCAGGGAGGCGCTGATGAAGGTTATGCGTGACAATCTCGACGAGATCCTCGATTTACGGATCGCCGGGGACTGGCTTGTGTACCTGCACATGCTGAAGGAAGGCGACGTTTTGTTCGTGCCGAAGGCGATGAACGAGCATCGCCGCCACGGCAGAAGCGTCACGATCGATTCCGACCTGCGCAGACACTACACCGAAGTAGTCACTATGCAAGCCAAGGCGATGTCCATGTTCGATGTAGGCGCGGACACGTCATCACGCGCCAATGCTTACACTGCTCTCTTGCGGGCTCAGTTCGGCATTGCCTCAGAACCAGACATGTCGGATTGATCGTATGCGCGTACTGGTCATCGGTGGTAATGGGTTCATCGGGTCGCGTTTGATGCTGGCGCTGCGTGACCGAGGCGACAGTGTCATTGTGGTCGATCGGTTTCCAGCCCGTACAGATGTCGACTGGCACGAAGTCCGCTATCTGCAAGCAGACTTTCACGATCACGATGTGCTTGATGAAGTTTTGCCAGGGGTGCAGCAGGTCTATCACTCAGCGAGCTGTACAGTGCCCAGTACCGCTGACGCTGATCCGGTGCTAGACATACAGGGTAATTTGCTGGGTACACACGCATTGTTGGCGGCGATGCGGCGGCACGGAGTGCGTCGGATCTGTTACTTTTCTTCCGGGGGTACCGTCTACGGCAATCCGCAGGCGATACCCGTGGCCGAGAGCCACCCGCTCGCACCGATCTCATCATATGGAATCGTCAAGGTGGCTGTTGAGCGCTACCTCGGCATGTTTCAGCGTCAGGGCTGGTTGGATCCCGTAGTGGTCCGTCCTTCCAACCCATACGGACCTGGACAGGCAGTCGATGGTGCGCAAGGAGCGGTCGCCGTGTTTCTGGGCAGAGCCCTCACAGGCCAAGGCGTACAGGTGTGGGGTGACGGCGAGACGGTCAGGGATTACATCTTCATTGATGACTTGATCCGGCTTACGTTGCTGGCAGCAGATTCTGCGTGCGGCGCGGCTTTCAATGCAGGGTCGGGGGTCGGCACCAGCTTGAATGACCTGTGTGACCGGGTTCGTCGTGGAACTGGTCAAGCGCTCGTTGCGGAGTACCGGGAGGGGCGCGCATTTGACGTGCGGGCGATTGTATTGGATGTTAGCCGTGCTTGGCGTGAGCTGGGTTGGGCCCCAAAAGTGGATATTGATACCGGGATCCAGCTCACTTGGCAGGCATTAATCACCACCTGAGATTTCAACACCTGAGCCTATGAATACGGGGTTAATCCCGGGGAGCGTGAAGTGTACCCGCTGCAAGTAAGTTGGTTCGATACTCGCGATGCATTGACTCAAGCAGTAGAAGGGTCACTGGCTGTTATGCGGCTGATCGACATGGACATTGCCAGATCCTCGAGTGTGCAAGGTTTCTGCGTGCAGTGCGCGCGCGTATGCACGATGACGGTCAATGGAGGTGCGGTTTTCGGAACCGACGTTAATCTGCGAGAAGGACTGGTTTGTCAGTCATGTGGACTAAGTTCACGTTCGCGTCTACTGTTTCATGCAGCGCGGAGTCTATTCGCTCCAAATAAACGACTGGCCTTGCTGGAAGCCTTTTCGCCACTTGCATCCTATGTCAGTGCTGCCTGGCCGGGGGTCCGGCTTTCTGAGTTCCATAGTCCGAGCGCACTAGGGGGGCGAGCATATGACTTCTTTGACGAGAGCGGCAGGTGCCGACGTGTGGTCCACGAGGATATGCAGGCCCTGTCGTTTGAGTCCGAGTCACTTGATGGCATTCTTCACAATGATGTTCTAGAGCACGTACCCGATCCCCAAAAAGGTTTGCGTGAATGCCTTCGCGTCCTGGTGCCCGGCGGCATCGCGCTGTTCACCATGCCCTGGTTTCCTTGGTTGCCTTCAACGCTCGTACGGGGAATGCTTGATGGCGAGGGTAGTTTGGTGGAGTACTTGCCCACGGAACTGCATGGCGATGGCCTTCGACCGGAAGGTATCTACACCTTCCACAATTTCGGGGCTAATTTCGCCGATCTTCTCTCTCAAGCTGGCTTTTCGAGGGTCTCATTTGGCGTCTGCTATGACCCGTATGCGGGCTTCGTGACGAACAACTACCGTTACGGCGATGAGTTTCTGATGTTGCCGACGCTTATGCGGGCGGTCAGATAGTGCATGCACATTCTTCCAAAGCGTCAGTGGCGATTCGCGGCAATGCTGACGACTTGCTAGGCATTCAGAAGCAACTAAATGACCATGTGATTTTTTGATTGTCTTTGCAAACAGTGCAAAGAAGATGGCTTGCAAGGGCTTTGGCAAGGGCACAAACATGTGCAATACGGGATTGAGAATGTCGATGAGAGGGATGTTGGGCCTAGGGCGCTTGTCGAAAGCATGGCTCACAAGAAGAAGGGTCTGGTGAGCGATGTGTTGCCATTTGTCTCGCTCGGGAATCCCCACTCAATGTCGTGGACCTGTCGTCTAAAGTACCGTTGTGGCCTGAGCGTGCGCCTCGCGAGCGTGGAAGCGCGGCCGGGCGACTCGTTGATGCACATTTGGGAGGCGAGAGAAGGGGGAGGTAAGCAGATTCGAGTTTCTTCGGCGAAGTTTGGATGCAAGAGTCGCAGGCGTGCGGCGTCGCCGGCTCGTGCATCCATTTCTTCGCGGCGGGCTCCGATCTTGTCGGAGGATGACCAATCCTGCTTCACACTTCATCGCCAATGACTATGGATACTGTATCGAAAGCTACTGCCGCTACGATGGTAGGCGAGGCAAAGCAAGCGACGCTAGGAGCCGCGGCTCCGGCGAAAAATAGGCGGCTTGAGTTCTTGGACGCGTTGCGTGGCCTTGCTGCTGCGTATGTTCTTATGTACCACATGGTATTCGTCGCCCAGCCGAATCTTGCACTACCGAGGTGGGTTGAAAAGGTGGCTCATGCTGGCGGATCTGGCGTCACGTTGTTCTTCATCGTCAGCGCATTCTCTCTCTACTACACGATGCCTTTGCGTGCTAACGACAGAAGTCCGGTGATTGGCTTTTTTATCCACCGCTTCTTTCGGATTGCGCCGCTGTTCTATGCAATGATTGCGCTCTCAGCTCTTCGTGACATATGGCTCTTCGATGCGCATCATTCCGTGTGGATGTATGTATCGCAGCTGGCTTTTGTTTTCAATTTCGTCCCCGGACACCAGGAAGGCTTTGTATGGGCTGGCTGGACGATAGGCGTGGAGATGGTCTTCTACGCCGTGTTCCCGTTGATCTATGCGCGAGTCAGGAGTACAGGCGACTCGGTCGCCTTTGCATTCCTGTGTCTGTTGCTGTGGATGTTTGTGCAATTGCTGCTTGAGTACTCGTTGATGCCGCCGGAGTGGGAGAAGTCCATCCTTCAGTGGAGCAGCCTCAGGTATTTCCCGGTCTTTGCGGTCGGTGCGATTGTCTATCACCAGTATATGCGGCCGACGGCAGGCGATGGCCGGCCGGATGATCGCCGCGGGGTGGGTAATGCCCTGATCATGATCGGCTTATTCTGGTTCTATACCCTCCTCAACGGATGGATGCCGAACGTGTTCGGTGACCTGTTCTATTGGCAGGGCGTGGCTTACGGCTCGATACTGCTCGGCACCGCAATGTCTCCGTGGAAAGTCATCGTCAATCGAATTACGACTTTCCTCGGAAAGGTCAGCTATTCGGTTTACCTGCTGCACACGACGGTGATCTATCTGCTGTCTCCCGTGTACGCTAGGATCTATGGCGAATCGCCTTCGTTGAGCATCTCTTTCCTGTCGTGCTTGTTCTTGACGTTCGCGATTGTCGTGCCGCTGTCGTGGATTTCGTACCGGTTTATTGAGGTCCCGGGCATTTCCCTGGGGAGAAGGGTGTCGAGGGCGATCAACCGAGATGCCGTTCGCCAGAATTGAGCATCCCGTCCCAAGAGGTGGTAAATGAGTGTAGTTAAGGCGTGCGTGGTCGTCATCGCGGCATGTGTCGCAAGCGTATTGTCCGCATGCAGGGAACCGAATAGTCCGCGGGCGCAACCGCATATGGCGGCTGCGACGGAGTCTGCTGACGCGGATGCGCCTGTCGCGTCAGCTGCAAGCAGCGGGAAGTTCTGCAATATCGAAGCCCTTGATGGCGTGTTGTTCGCCGGCGAGCCTTTGACGGTCAAAGGCACCCCAACCGTACGCGGCTGGCTCGGAAGTGGCGAAGAACTGGCGATATCCGAGCCGTCATTGGTGATCGTCGACGAGTCCGGCGCCGAGATTGCACGTCATGGGCTCGCGCCTGGAATCAAGCGCGACGATGTCGTGGCGGCCTTTCCGGGCGTGCCTGGTCTTGGCAACTCAGGATTCGAGTTGGTCTTGCCAGAGCTTCCGCAGGCGCCAGGCACATACCGGATCCATCTTGAGTACAGCGTATCTGGGCGGAAGCGGACGTGCGATAATGGGCGACGCATCAGCGTCATACCCTGACACAACTGCGCGTGATGATGCTGGTCGGTGCGATCTGATTTGGTCGATTTCGACCTAGGTATATGGCGCCGACCAGCATGTTTTAGTGACCGCGTGCTGCAGATGAGAATACGGAGAGGTTCTATTGTGGAGTTGACTATTCTGATGCCCTGCCTCAATGAGGCGGAGACTATCGAAGTTTGCGTGCGCAAGGCGCGGGGATTTATCGAGCAATCGGGCGTCCAGGGAGAGGTGCTGATCGCGGACAACGGCAGCACGGATGGTTCCCAAGCGCTGGCCACGGCAGCTGGTGCGCGAGTGGTGCAGGTGCCGGAGCGCGGCTACGGCGCGGCCTTGCTTGGCGGGATCAGGGCGGCATCTGGAAGGTACGTCGTGATGGGCGACGCCGATGACAGCTACGATTTTTCGCGGCTGGGACCGTACATGGAGAAGTTGAGGTCGGGTGCGGACCTCGTCATGGGGAACCGGTTCAAGGGAGGGATCGAGAAGGGGGCCATGCCCTTCCTTCACAGGTATCTCGGTAACCCTGTCCTGAGCTTCCTCGGTCGCCTGTTCTTCAAGATCGACATTGGTGATTTCCACTGCGGACTTCGAGGGTTCAATCGCGAGCGCATTTTGGCGTTGAACCTGGTGACGCCGGGAATGGAGTTCGCCAGCGAGATGGTGGTCAAGTCCGCGATCGCCGGATACGCCGTCGCCGAGGTGCCCACCACGCTGAAGCCGGATGGGCGGTCGCGACCGCCGCACCTGCGCACATGGCGCGACGGTTGGAGGCATCTCCGTTTCCTGCTGGTGTTTTCACCACGCTACCTGTACCTGGTTCCGGGCATCGCGTTGCTCGCGCTCGGCCTGCTCGGTGCCTGCCTGCTGTACTCGGCGCCACTGCGGATCGGCTCCAGCGCGGTTCTCGACATCCACAGTTTCATCGCGTTCGTGCTGATGGCGGTCCTGGGCGTGCAAGTGCTCATGTTCGGCGCCCTCTCCAGGGCCCTGGCATCCGCGTTCGGCATCCGCCGGGACGAGAAGCGCTGGTTCGATATCGCGCGCAGCCTTGAATGGTTGCTGGGCGGTGCCGCGGTCCTCTTCGTGGGCGGACTTTGCGTTGCCCTGTGGTGCGTTGCTGCGTGGGCGGAGAGCGGGTACGCGTACATGAGCTACAGCGAGTTCCTGCGGCCGTTCGTGGTTGCGCTTGCGGCGATCCTGTGCTCGGTCCAGATCGCGTTCACGGCATTTTTCTCGACGACGTTCAACGAGTTCTTCAAGCACCGCACGCTGGGCTGACATGCTGTTTGCGAACTACAGGCAGAAGGGGTTGTTCCTGTTTGCAGGCGGTGTCGGGTTCTCGACCTACTACGTACTGTCGAACCTGTTGTTCTACCGGTTCGGCGTCCCGGAAGTGCAGGCGGCGCTTGCGGCAATGGCGGTCTCGGTGTTTCCCACCTATTACCTGCAAAAGAGGTTCACGTTCAGGAGCGATGCCTCCAACGTGAGGACACTTCCTCGCTACCTGGCGCTACAGGTGATCAATGCCGGGGTGATCGGTGGCACGACGTTCCTGCTGAAGCAATTGCCGATGCCCCAGGTCGTTGTGTTCGGGATCGCCGGGCTGGTGGGCACGGTCGTGTCCTACGTAGTGCAAAGACGCTACGTGTTCGCGGCCGCCTGATCACGTCCCGGCGGCATGCCTTCCTCCGCTGTCCATGGGCACCTGCTGGCGGTCCGGACGGCGAAACAGCTGCTGTTGAACGGCGATCAGCGAGAAGATGGATGCCACGAGCACCATCGCGTACACCGGCAGCAGGTAAGGCGTATGGATCGCCGGGAACGAGGAGATATCCACTAGCACCAGGATTGCACTGCGCGATGCTACGGCTACCCATGATGCGCAGGCAATCGCGAGTGCTACCGTAACGGACTTCCTTATGAAGGACAGGGTGCAGGTGACGACGAATGCCAGCGCGCCAAGGAAGATCAAAGGCGGCAATGCGTAGTTGAATAGGCTGTAGGAAGCCTTTCTGACGCGTTCGGCGAGCCTGACCCGCCTGTCGAAGGATGTGGCAGGCAGGCGTTGAACCTGTCCTAGGTTGTCGAAGGCCAACAGGGCGGAACTCCCTATCTGAAAGTACTGGCCGGAGAGTGCGTCCTGATTCTCTTCGACGCGTACCTGCGTTGTGGTTCCATCACTCCCGGTAAAGTCCAAGCGGCATTCCGCGATACAGTCGACCGAAAGCCGGAAGCGCTGACGGCTCGCGGATGGCGTGTCGTGGCTTACCGCCAGGTCTGGACTGTCCATGCGTGTCAAGGTCGCGGGGATCGACGGTCTGAGCTTGTCGGAAGCACTAAGCTTGAACCACTCATCGCCCGCGCGCCGGCTCAGGTACCAGCCGCTTGCTTCGAGCTTGACGTTGGGAACATCCTGCTTCGGAAGGTGTACAGGTTCGTTCAGGAAAGCCAGTGTACTTGCGAATGCTGCGTCGTCACCGAAGACGCCTTCGCGTGAGAAGCCAGGGTATTCCCCCGGGCGTATGATCGCCTGAAGCAGCTCGCCAATAGACTTGGGAATCCACTCGACCTGCGTGTCGGTCAAAGGGGGCACCATCGGCATATGGTCTGGCTTGCATTCAAGGCGACCGTCTTCGCAGGCAGTTTCGAGCTCATTTGTGACACGCGCATAGAACGCAGACGCTGCCGCGGGAGTTTCGTAGTGGCCCAACTTCCCAGCGGCTTCTCTGACGGCCCAGAGGTAGAACCCGTTCGAGATGTCGCCGCATGCGGTCGGGCGGAAGAGGCAGCCGCCGGCCGCCCAAGGCGATTCGTGCCCCTCGGGGTCCAGGTAGGGTTCCAACGTCGCGAACGACGGACTTGCTTCGTATAGTTTCTTCCTCACGGCATGCGGCACGGCGACAAAGGGAACCGGATCCTGATGCTGCACTGACTCCATCACAGATACCGCTGCCTGAAAGTTCTGCTCCTTGAAGTCAACGCCGACGAACTTGCCGTAGACGGCGAGATTGAGGGTCGAAAACGACACCAGCGTCACAGTGAACGCCGCTGCGACGAGCAAGGTCGACTTGAGGGCCAATGCCTTGCCGCCGCGGTCGGGTTGGCTCCGGGCGAATCCGAATACGAGAAGGACCAGAAGTGACGGCAACATCCAGATGCCCTCTTCCCGAGTAAGCCAGAACCAACCTAGGAGGAGGCCGGTTGCCAAGGCAAGGCGCCGTCGTTCTGCATTTTCTGCATAGAAGATGACGTACGCATACAGTGCTAGCAACAGGACAGACTGGCTCATGTAGACACCGTCGCGCATGATGCGGCCAAGTTCGAGCACCTTGGGATGGAACAGCAGGAGTGCCATCAGCAGCATTGCCCAAGCGCGGCTGCCACTCGACCTGAACGCGATGAATGCCATGGCTGCCGCAGCGACAATATGAAAGATTGCCTGCGTCAGCGTTATGGGAAGGCCGCTCCAATAGTTAGCCGCCAGGAATACTGGATAGCCAGGCCCTTTGGCGAGGGTCAGCTCGTCGAAATGCCCCAGCCATCGGCCGCCGGCAAGGCTCTGCGCGATGCGTACAAAGAGCGCGTCGTCGTACGCCTGCCACACCATGATCGTCAGGGGCGTGTTCACGGCCAAGAACACGAACAAGGCCAGTATTGCGCAGATGCACAGTCGAAACAGGGCGTCCTTCGGAATGGTCGCGAGACGCGTCGCCCTTCGCCAACCAGGCGTCACGGGGATCATGGGCTTGACCGCCCGTCGCTGCCGGTGAGCAGGGACGTGAAGTGGCAGCGCGCGGGCAGTATCGCGCCAAACAATCCCTTATGGATTTGAACCGGGCAGGTGCGTTTCATCTCCCGCAATCCTGCAGCGTCGATGGTGCTCTTCCAGAGACTGGTGTCGTAGTAGCGGTCCGGGACGTTCACGCCGTATGCATAATTTCCATACCAGTCCGCGGCCCGCAGGAGATGGCGGGTTACCTTACCGTATTCGAAGTGATCCTTAACCAGCACATAGCGGGACACGCGCGCCAGTTCACGCAAAGCGTGGACGGCCTCTTCGATTCCAGCGTGGTGCAATACATCCACCGTAATCGCCAGGTCGAAGTGCTGGTCGGGGAATGGGATGTCGCGGCCAGCCCCCAGCTGGATATAGTGCGCATACTTGTCAGCATCGTCGCTTGGTGGGGCGTACGTGTCGATGCCCCACACAGTGGAAACCAGACCCTTTAATCTTAGTTCGCTCGAAATTGCCAAGTTACCGCATCCGAAATCAAGCAAGATGGGCTCCCGGCCCATCTCTTTACGGATCGGAGAGATCGCGGCTGCCATCGCAGCGGTTACGCCTTCGAAGCGGTTGCCACCAAACCATTCACGGCCAGTGGCCAACACGCGCGCCAAGGCTGGCTTTATCCCTTCTTCGGGGATCGTCTCGCGGACGGCATTCCTGTCGGAAATCTTGGTGGTCGACGGACCGGTGTCTTCCGTATTCATGATTGCGCCTTACGAACGATTGTTGCGTTGCATGCATTGCGAGTGATCAGCATTCGATCATACCGCCAGCTCCCGCAGAGCACGTGATGGGACCGTTCAATACACTCTCAGGAATCCGGAAGGTTGCGCCGTCATGGCGAAGTGCGGGCAACATAGCGGGTAAGCTCCGGCGCGATAGCCAATCCGCTAGAGTCGGCCGTCCAGCTCAGGCAACAACGCAAACAAATCCCCCACCAGCCCGATATCCGCCACCTCGAAGATCGGCGCATCGGCATCCTTGTTGATGGCGACGATGGTGCCCGCGTCCTTGATGCCGGTCAGGTGCTGGATGGCGCCGGAAATGCCGACCGCGACGTACAGCTCAGGCGCGATGATCTTGCCGGTCTGGCCGACCTGCAGTTCGTTGGGCACGTAGCCGGCATCGACCGCCGCGCGCGAGGCACCGACCGCGGCGCCCAGCTTGTCCGCGAGCTTGTAGATGACCTCGAAGTTCTCCTTGGAACCGACGCCGCGGCCACCGGACACCACGCGGCGGGCCGATTGCAGGTCGGGCCGGTCGGACTTGCCGGCGGCGAGGCCGATGTAGCGCGTATGCGTGGGCAGGGTGGCGTCGACCGACGTGGTTTCGACCGTCGCGCTTCCGCCGGTCGCGGCTTCGGGCCACGAGGCGGTGCGCACGGTGGCGACCACGATGCGGTCGGCGGGCGCTTCGACGGTGATGATCGCGTTGCCGGCGTAGATCGGGCGCTTGAACACGTGCGGGCCTTCGACCGCCATCAGGTCGGAGACCTGGGCGACCCCGAGCAGGGCGGCGACGCATGGGGCGAGGTCCTTGCCGAAGGTGGTGCTGGGCAGGAACAAGTGGCTGTAGCCGTCAGCCAGCTGGGCCACCTGCGGTGCCAGCACCTGGGCGATGGCATTGGCATTGGCGGCATTGGCCACGGCCAACACGTTGGCGACACCCGCGATCTGCGCCGCTTCGGCGGCAATGGCCGCGGGATCGGCAGCCAGCACGGCGATGTCGACGGCCTCCGGCGACAGCGCCTGCGCGGCGCTCACGGTACGCGCGGTGGACGGGTTGAGTTTGCCGTCGAGGTGTTCGGCGATGACGAGGACCTTGGCCATTACAGGAGCCCCTTCTGCTTCAGTGCGGCGACCAGTTCGGCCGCGTCCTTGACCATCACGCCCTTGCTGCGCTTCGACGGCGGCGCGTGGTGGGTGGTCTTGAGGAAATCCCCGGATTCGACGTCCAGGTCGGCCAGCGGGACCGTCTCCAGCGGCTTGGACTTGGCCTTCATGATGTCCGGCAGCTTGATGAAGCGCGGCTCGTTCAGGCGCAGGTCGGTGGTGACCACGGCCGGCAGGTCGACTTCCAGCGTCTCGAGCCCGGCGTCGACCTCACGGGTCACCGTGGCCTTGCCGCCTTCGACCTCCAGCTTCGACGCGAACGTGGCCTGCGGCCGGCCCCACAGGGTGGCCAGCATCTGGCCGGTCTGGTTGGCGTCGTCGTCGATCGCCTGCTTGCCCAGGATCACCAGGTCCGGCGACTCCTTCTCGACCAGCTTGAGCAGGGTGCGGGCGGCGGTCAGCGGCTGGACCGGCTGGTCGGAGACGACGTGGATGGCGCGGTTCGCACCCATCGCCAGGCCATTGCGCAGGTGCGCGGCGGCGTCGGCGGGCGCGATGGTGGCGACCACCACCTCGGTGGCGATGCCCTTGTCGCGCAGGCGCAGGGCCTCTTCCAGGGCGATCTCGTCGAACGGGTTGGCCGACAGCTTGACGCCGTCGGTGACCACGCCGGACCCGTCCGGCTTGACCTGGATGCGGACGTTGAAGTCCACCACGCGCTTGTAGGGGACGAGGATCTTCATAGGCGGGCTTCCTCGCTTGTTGTTGGGTGGCAGGTCCCGTGCTTGGCCGTTGGCCTGGCACGGTAGGGCGTTCAATTCTACCGGCCCCCCACCGTTCGGCGCGACTCTCATGCGTTGGTCATTGCCCGAACGTACGTGTTCTGGATTGACGGGGAACAGTAGAATTCAGGAACAGGTACCACCCAGCGAGGACAGGCATGGCCGCTTCCAAACTCTATCCGGACGCGAAATCCGCGCTCGACGGCCTCTTGGCCGACGGCCAGACCCTCGCCGTCGGCGGTTTCGGCCTATGCGGCATCCCGGAGGCTCTGATCGCGGCGCTGCGTGATTCCGGCGCCAAGGGCCTGACCGCCATTTCCAACAACGCCGGGGTCGACGGCTTCGGCCTCGGCCAGTTGCTGGAGACCCGGCAGATCCGCAAGATGATTTCGTCCTACGTGGGCGAGAACAAGGAGTTCGAGCGCCAGTATCTGGGCGGCGAACTGGAGCTGGAGTTCAACCCGCAGGGCACCCTGGCCGAGCGCCTGCGCGCGGGCGGGGCCGGGATCCCGGCCTTCTTCACCCGCACCGGCTTTGGGACGGTGGTCGCGGAGGGCAAGGAGACGCGCCAGTTCGACGATGGCCACTGGTACGTGCTGGAGACGGCGCTCAAGGCCGATGTCTCGCTGGTCAAGGCCTGGAAGGCCGACAAGGCCGGCAACCTGGTGTTCCGCAAGACCGCGCGCAATTTCAACCCGGCCGCCGCCATGGCGGGCAAGGTCTGCGTGGCCGAGGTGGAGCAACTGGTGGAGATCGGCGACATCGACCCCGACCACGTCCATCTGCCGGGCATTTACGTCGACCGCATCGTGGTCAACCCGAGCCCCGAGAAGCGCATCGAGCAGCGCACCGTCCGTCAGGAGAACATGTGATGGCCTGGACCCGCGACGAAATGGCGCAGCGCGCCGCCCGGGAGCTGAGCGACGGTGCCTACGTCAACCTCGGCATCGGCCTGCCGACCCTGGTGGCCAATTTCATCCCCGACGGCATGGATGTCTGGCTGCAGTCGGAGAACGGCCTGCTCGGCATCGGCCCGTTCCCGACCGAGGACGAGGTGGACGCCGACCTGATCAACGCCGGCAAGCAGACCGTCACCGCCCGGCCCGGGGCGAGCTACTTCGGCAGCCACGACAGCTTCGCCATGATCCGCGGCGGCCACATCGACCTGGCCATCCTCGGCGCCATGCAGGTGACCGACAAGGGCGACCTGGCCAACTGGATGGTGCCCGGCAAGATGGTCAAGGGCATGGGCGGCGCGATGGACCTCGTCGCCGGGGTCAAGCGGGTGGTGGTGCTGATGGAGCACACCGCCAAGAGCGGGGAGCACAAGATACTGCCCGAGTGCACCCTGCCCCTGACCGGCGTGGGGGTGGTCGACCGGATCATCACCGACCTGGCCGTGTTCGACGTCACCCCGGACGGCCTGCGCCTGCTGGAAGCGGCTCCCGGCGTGACCGAGGCAGACCTCCGGGCCAAAACCGGGGTACAGTTCACAACGCTGCAGTCCAGGGAAGGGTCTTAACGCGCGGTTTAGCTTCCGGCCATCCTCCGGCCTCACTAAGCTGCCACACTCCGCCCCGCAGGGTGGGGACACTTTCCTTTTGGGATCGCAACATGCGTAAACAATGGCTTGGACTTCTGCTGATCGGTGGATTGGCGGGGTGTACTTCCCAGTGGGACACCGACCGCGCGACCGCGGCGGGGTCCTCCCCCCAGGACAAGAGCGACGCCGTGCAGACGCCTGCCGCGCTGGTCGCCGAGCGTAGCGCGCAGCGCAGCTTCGCCTCGCTGCCCGATCGCGGCGAGCTGCTGAAGTACGCCGAGGATCGCAAGATCCGTCGTGCCGGCGCCTACACCTACCATCCTGTTGCGATCAGTGAAGCGCATGCGCTCAACGCGATCGCGAAGGGCGGCATGCATATCAACCTGCCCAACGGCAAGGCGCTGGACCTCAAGTACGATCGCTACGAGGAACAGCCAGACGGCAACTGGACCTGGGTCGGGCGCAACGACGACGGCAGCGAAGCCGTGCTGACGTTCGGCGACAAGGCCGTGTTCGGCATGATCGCCAGCGGCGGCGAGACCTACAGCGTGCGCACCGATGCGTCGGGCGCTTGGATCGTCGACACCAACCGCCTGCTGCTTGCCGGTGGCGGTGGCCATGGGCGCCGCAAGGAAGGTCCGGATTACCTGGCGCCGCCAGCGAACAGTCGCGTGGCCAGCGCCGCGTCCGCTTCCAGTGCCGTCGGCACTGCGTCGGCCTCGAGCCAGAAGCTGGCGAGTGGGGCGGAGAAGGCTGCTGTTGAGGAAAAGGCGGTAGCCGTCGTCGACGTGCTGGTGGGCTATTCCAGCGGCATCGTGGCCACCGTGGGCAGTGAATCCGGTGCCCAGACCTTGATGGCCAGCCGTGTAGCACTGACGAACGCGGCCTACCAGGCGAGCGGCGTCAACATGCGCGTGCGCCTGGTGCACATGATGCAGGTGAACTATTCCGACACCACCGGAGGCAAGAACGACGCGACCCTGCGCAAGCTCACCGGATACGACGAGACCACGCAGCAGAACATCACGGTCGACCCGGCGTTCACCGCCCTGCGTTCGGCGCGCGACCAGTACGGGGCGGACCTCGTGGCCTTCGTGCGTCAGTACCGCGAGCCGGAACAGGACGGCTGCGGCATCGCCTGGCTGATCGGCATGAACCAGCGTCCGATCACCGTGGCGCAGGATGAGCGCTTCGGCTACGCCGTGATCGGCGACGGTACCGATCGTGACGAGACCGATGGCAACACTTACCAGTGC
>Ga0209571_1000260_pt1 | contig 85823 bp, 83 predicted proteins | sample EBPBio102011_DNA_FD_185866 | JGI IMG/M metagenome (GOLD analysis project Ga0209571, IMG submission 185866) | Wastewater treatment Type I Accumulibacter community from EBPR Bioreactor in Madison, WI, USA - Reactor 1_1/10/2011_ DNA (SPAdes)... | ecosystem: Engineered > Bioreactor > EBPR >... | reverse complement strand
ATTCCGAACCTAAAGGCACGTTCCCACGTGTTACTCACCCGTCCGCCACTAACTCCGAAGAGTTCGTTCGACTTGCATGTGTTAGGCCTGCCGCCAGCGTTCGCTCTGAGCCAGGATCAAACTCTCAGGTTGAGTTGACTTCTGACCTAAGCATGACAGTCCGAAGACCGTCTGGCATTAGTTCTACGTATTCTTGACGAGATCCCACGTTCACCAATCCGAAGATCGGTTACATGGTATGTCTTTTCAAAAAGACCGCAGATGTCAGTGTCGATGATAACCTCTAGGGTTATCGCCAGGACACCGCCGCCTGCGTTTCTCTTTCCAGATCAACGATTTCAAAGACCTCAGGAACCGGAGACCGGCCCCGCCGTTTAACGCCCGGCTGCGGCGGAGGCGGCGATGTAGTCGCCTCGGTTTTCCGTGTCAAGGGATCCTTCCGAAGAAGTTTCTCTTTTTTCATGCCCCCGCTGGAAGCGAGGGAGGCGCTGTTTAGCGCCTCGATTTTCCAGGTCAACCCATTCTTTTAAAAAAGAACTTCGTGGCCCGAACCGCCTCGGAAGGCGGCGGAGGCGGCTACCTAATGAGGCGGCCTCTCCGTGTCAACCGGGTCTTTCGACCTTTTTGCGTCGATCGAAGCCGAAGCTTCTTCAGGCCGCAAAAAACCGCCGCAGGAAGCCTGAGGGGCTTCCCTCTGTTCGATTGGACGATTCGATTGAAGCGCGGAGACTAGTCGGAGGCGTTTCGAAAAGCAAGAGGCCGAAACCGTCTTTCTTTCCGTTGAAACCGCCGGAAACTGTCGTCTCCGCGGCCCCGCCGTCCAGCCCGTCGCCGAGCGAGGCGGCGGTATACGGAGGGCCTCCGAAGTCCGCAAGCGGCTTTTTCGTGGCGTTCCTATTTTTCTGACGGACTCGCGATCGGCGAAGGCCTTCAGCCCGCGGCTATATAGGTTCTGAGGCTTTCAGCCTCATGTGCGGCCTCAGCAATCTGACATTTCACCACGTCGCCGATGGAGATGACGCCCGCCAGTCGCTGATCGCGCAACACCGGCAGGTGGCGGATTCGCCGGTCGGTCATCCGCTCCATCAGAATCGCCACCGTCTCGGCCGGTTCGGCGAAGACCACCTGACGGCTCATATAGTCTGCGACGGGACGGCTCAGCGCGGCCTGTCCGTCCTGAGCCACGGCCCGAACCACATCGCGCTCGGACATCACGCCGACGACTCGATCGTCCTCACAGACCATCAAGGCGCCGACCCGACGCGAATCCAGTTCGCGGCATGCTTCGGTCAGGGGGGTGTCGGGGGCTATGGCGAAGACGGCTTCGCCCTTGGATTTCAGGATCTCTGCCACCAGCATGGGCGCACTCCCTTATATTAGAGAGCGGCCACGGTCTCGGCCGCTTCAGTTGGCAGGGTCGCCCAAGCGCGTCTTCGAATCAAATGCCGGGTTCGTGTTTCCAAACCAGCGCGCCAGGGGGCCGATCGCCAACACCCCGACCAGATAGCCGAAGGCATGAGCCTCCCAGGCGATGCGGGCGCCCGTGACGCCAGGCGCCAGGCCGATCAGCCCCGTGATCAGATTGACGGCCATCCAGGCCAGGCTGATCTGAATCAGTCGGGGATCGGTCAGGGGCAACACCCGCCCCTTTCCGCCCATCAGCCGCATGGCCGCGCCGATCAGGCCGAACACCGCCCCGGAGGCCCCGACCAGAGTGTCGGTCGACCCCCAGTGGATCAGGCCGTAACCGAGCGCCGACAACACCCCCGCCCCTATATAGAGTGCAAAGAACGCCAAACCGCCGCGCACGCCGGTCAACACCCGAGCCACCGGCGTACCGAAGACCACGGCACCGATCGCATTCATCCAGGTATGCGCCCAGCTTCCATGCAACAGCATGGACGTGAACAGGCCGCCGAACCGCCCCTCGGCCAGATCCGCCGGAGAAAAAGCCCAGGCCGCGCCGCCGTCCGGCAGGCGCTGCTGGAAAAGGAACAGCACCGGCATGGACGCCCCAACCAGCAGCGCCAGGACCGGTGCGTTGAACACCGGCTCCCGCGCGGGCGGCGTTTCGAATCGGGGATCGGTCCAAGCCATTGTCTTCAAATGCGTACAGACCCGCCGCACATCAAGCGGTTCTTAATAACCATGAATCAAGGTGCGCCATGGGCCGCCCTTGCGGCCGCAGTGACCCGGAGTGCGGCTAGCCATGACGCCACCCTCGAAAGGCTTGATTTCATTGACCGTGTTCGTCGCGGCCGCCCTGCCCTGCGCGGCATCGGCCCAATCGCACGGCTCTGGCGGCGCGGCCCAGTTTCAGGCGGGCTATGGCGGCGCGCGCTACACCACGGCCCGGCCCGTGACCGGATCGACGCGCGACGCCAACGGCAATCGGCTGGTGGTCGACGGCCTGATCCAGACCGGCGCCTCCAGCTATTCCAGCAACTCGGGCGGGGTCGCCACGGCCTATTCCGGCGCGGGCGGCCAGGGCGGCGGCGGTCAGACCCAGATCGGCGGCGCGACCGCCATCGGCAACAGTCTGAACGTCGTGGTCCAGGGCAACAACAACACGGTGATCGTGAACTCCAACCAGACCAATACCGGCAACGTCACCGCCGGTACGGCGCTGAACGGAACGCTGAGGCTGCAATGACCGTTCGCCCGTTCAAACTCGGCGCGGCCCTATCGGCCCTGGTCCTGTTGTCAGGCTGCGTCAGCACCACGGCCGGACCGTCGGGTCTCTACGCCGCGCCGATTGGAAATGCGCCGGTGACGGCCAATCCGACGCCCTATTCGACGGCTCTTTATTGTCTGGCCGATTACGCCCGTCGCTACAATCTGCCTTCGCCTCGCATCGCCGTAGCCCGGATCAGCGACTACACCGGCACGGTTTCGGCCGATGGCGGACGCCAGGTCACCGGCGGCGCCTCGCTGATGGCCATGTCGGCCCTGGCCAAGGCGGGCGCCAGCATGGTCGAGCGCTATGACACCTCCGTGTCCGAGCTGGAGCTGCGCTACGCCAACAACAAGCTGATCGGCGACGCTGGCGCAGGCGGGGCGGAAGACAACCAGTACCGCCGCATCCTGGCGGGTCAGGTGCCGGGTTCGGACTTCTATATCGCTGGCGGCATCACCGAGGTGAACTACAACATCCGTTCGGCCGGGTTCGACGCCGGCATGGGCGAGGTCGATACGAATCGCGGCGGCTCGGGCGTCATCGCGGGCAAGGTATTCGTGATGAACGTGGCGATCGACCTGCGCCTGATTCAGACGACCACGCTCGAGGTCGTCGACGTCATCTCCTATCAGAAGCAGATCATCGGCCGCGAAGTCTCGGCTGGTGTGTTCGACTTCCTGAACGGCAACGTCTTCGACGTCTCGGCCGGTTCGGGCGGGTTCGAGCCGATTCAACTGGCCGTCCGCTCGGTCATCGAACGAGCGACCATCGAGTTCATGGCCAATCTCTATGGCGCGCCGGGACCCGAGATCTGCCTCGACACCCGCAACGAGCTTCTGCGTGACACCACCACGGGGGCGACGGGCGGCTACTACCCGGCCTATCCCAACACGGAAACCAACAATGGCCAGACCCGCGCCGACCCGTCTCGCTGGCATGATCGCCGCGACGGCGATGTGCGCCGCAGCCGCTACTGAGGCCGCCGCGCAGACGCCGCCAGGCTCTATCGTCCTGAACAACCAGCTTCAGCTCGGCGACGTCGTCGCGGGCGAGACCTTGGACGTCGTCGACATAGAGGAACAGGTCACCGTCACCAACGCAGCCCAGGGCAACAGCCTGTCCGGTTCGGTCCAGAACGATTCGCTGACCCTGGATTCGACCCAGACGATGCGCGGCGACGCGCGGGCGACCACGACTCTGACGCTGGGCGGCGACACCGAAGGCGTGGTCAACGCCGTCACCCAGGCGCGTGGAAATTATCTGGCTGCCGGCGCCTACGGCGCTGACATGACCCTGGATGCGACCCAAGAGGTCGACGACGTCGAGATCAGCGCTTCCACCACTGTCACGGGCCAGAGCGCGCGTCTGCTGGGCGGGGCCTCTGTGCAATCGGCGGCTATCGCCAACACTGTCGCCATCGGCGGCGAAGGTGCGACGGTGCAGGGAACGATCGACCAGAGTTCGGCCGCCACGGTGCGCGCCTCCAACTTCCTGGGCAGCCAGTATATTCCGGCCGAGGCCGACTTCTCCAGCCAGGCCGTCGCCAACGCCGTGGCGGTGAACAGCGATCAGGCCTCGAATCAAAATCTGTCGGTGCGCCAACGGTCGCGCGGCGACATGGTGGAGGCCGCCGTCAGCGCCAACGCCGCCAACGCCTGGGACCTGGCCGGGCGCGCCAACGCCGCCGCCAATCAGGCTGTGTTCGCCAATCAGGGCGGCGCCCTGATCAGCGCCACGGATCAGGCCAACACCAGTCGCGTGCGCGCCGCAGCCGTCGTCACCGCCTATGATTTCGGCGCCGCCACGGCCCAGGCGCGCGGAGTCGGCAACGAGGTCTCGGCCGGCAACAACGACGTCTATCTGGAGATCGACAATCTCCAACTGAACAACGGCCAGATCGACGCCAGCGCCGCATTTTCAGGCGGCGCGGGTTATGACGCCTATGTCGGCGCCGACGCCGTGGGCAATTCGATAACCGGCTACGCCTGCTCGGAATGCCAGGGTTATGTCGACGCCCGCAACAGTCAGACCAACACGGCCAACATCACCGCCACGACCGCGGTGACGACCCAGGGGGCCAGCCGCGCCGTCATCGCCGGGGCCAATGCCGTGGGCAACACGGCGACCTTCTACGTCTCCCGCCCCGGAGATTAACTTCCGTTAACTTGCACGTCGGCGTCGTGTCACCTACGGGTGACATGGGGCGTCGTGATCACGTCGAGGTCCCGTCGCTCATGGAGACTCTCGATGCGTTCCGCTCGCCGCCTGCTATTCGTCGCCGCTTCCAGCCTGGTCCTGTCGGCCGCGGCCCTGCCCGCCTTGGCTCAGACCGCGCCGTCCGCGCCGTGGCCCCAAGCCTCCAGCGACATCGCGGCCGACGCCAATGTGCGTTTCGGCCAACTGCCCAACGGCATGCGTTACGCCCTGCTGCACAACGCCACCCCGCCCGGCCAGGCTTCGTTCCGCCTGCGCATCGCCGCCGGCGGCCTGATGGAGCAGGATGATCAGAAGGGCCTGGCCCACTTCACCGAACACATGGTCTTCAACGGCACCGACGACATCCCCGAGACCGAGTTGCTGCGCATTCTGGAGCGTCTGGGTCTGGCCTTCGGCGCCGACACCAACGCCACGACCAGCCTGGAGCAGACCTTCTATATGCTGGAGCTGCCGCGCACGGACGACGAGACGGTGGACGCCAGCCTGCACATCATGCGCGAGATGATGTCCGATGCGCTGATGGAAACGGCCGCCATCGACAATGAGCGCGGCGTCATCGTCGGCGAGAACCGCACCCGCGACACGCCGGGCCGCCGCTCGGCCGTGGCCCAACTGGGACTGCTGGCGGAAGGCCAACTGGTCTCGCGTCGTCTGCCCGACGGCGACACCACGGTGGTGGAGCACGCGCCCGCCCAACGGTTCGTGGACTTCTACCGGAGCTACTACCGACCTGAACTGGCGACCTTCATCGCCGTGGGCGACTTCGATCTGGACCAGATGGAAGCCAAGGTCCGCGGCGCGTTCGAGAGCTGGCAAGGCGTCGGCCCGGTCGGCGCCCAGCCCGATCTGGGTCAGGTCGCGGCGCGTCAGCCCGAGACCAAGATCCTGCTGGAGCCGGGCATCCAGTCCAGCATCCAGTTGAACTGGGTGAAGGCCCCCGACCTGGACGCCGACACGGCGGCCGAGCGGCGTGAGGATACGCTGAAGGCCCTGGGCCTGGCCGTCCTGAACCGTCGCCTGGGCGAGATCGCGCGCGGCGACAATCCGCCCTTCCTGGGCGCTGGCGGATCGACGGGCGACATCTTCGACAGCGTCGGCGTCGGCACCATCGCGGCCGCCTTCAACCCCGGCGGCTGGAAGCGCGCCCTGGAGGCGATGGAGCAGGAGCAGCGCCGCCTGGTCCAGTTCGGCGTCACCGAGGCCGAACTGCAACGCGAGATCACGGACACTCGCACGGCCCTGACCAACGCAGTCGCCGCCGCCGCGACCCGTTCGACCCCCGCCCTGGCCAACGGCCTGGTCGGCGCCACGAACGCCCGCCGCGTCTTCGCCAGCCCGGCCACCAACCTGGAGCTGTTCGAGAACGCCGTGCGCGGCATGACGACGGATCAGGTCAACGCCGCCGTCCGCCAGGTGTTCGAGGGGCACGGACCGGTCATGCTGGTCGTCACCCCGGTCGAAATCGAAGGCGGTGAGGCCGCCGTCACCGCCGCCCTGGAAGCGTCGCGCCAGACGCCCGTCGCGGCGCGCGCCGACGAAGCGGCGATGCAGTGGCCCTATACCGACTTCGGCGTCCCCGGCGTTCCGTCCGGCCGCACCGAGGCCGCCGACCTGGGCGTGACGATGATCACCTTCCCCAACGGGGTGCGGCTGACGGTCAAGCCGACCGACTTCCGCGATGAACAAATTCTGGTCAGCGTGCGCACCGGCATCGGCGATCTGTCGCAGCCGACGGACCGGGTGACGGCCTCCAACATGGTCGACAACGTCCTGACCGCAGGCGGTCTGGGCGATCTTACGATTGATCAGTTGAACCGCGTGCTCACCGGTCGCACCTACAGCGTCAATGGCGGCATGGGGACCGACGCCTTCCAATATTCGGGGGCGACCAAACCCGAGGATCTGCAACTGCAGATGCAGGTCATGGCGGCCTATATGACCGATCCGGGCCTGCGCGCGGCGCCGTTCGAGCAGGCCAAGTCGGCCTGGCCGCAACAGTTGACCCAGCTCATGGCGACCCCCGGCGGCGCCTTCGCCCTTCAGGCGCCGGTGCTGCTGGCCGACGGCGACCAGCGCGCCGCGGCGCCGACGGCGGATCAGGTCGCGACCTTCACCCTCGACGAGGTGCGGAACATCGTGAAGACCGGCCTGGCTTCGGGTCCGATCGACATCGTCATGGTCGGCGACGTGACCGTGGACGACGCCATTCGCACCGTGGCCTCGACCTTCGGCGCCCTGCCCGCTCGCGGGTCGGCCCAGACGCCGCCCGCCGGCGCCGACCAGCGCCGCTTCCCGGCGCCGACCGCTGCACCGGTGCGCCTGACCCACAGCGGCCAAGCCGAGCAGGCCCTGGGCTATATCGCCTGGCCGACGGTCGATTCGATCGGCGACCGCACCGAAGCGCGCCAGATCGGCGTGTTGTCGGCCGTGTTGCAGTTGCGCCTGAACGACGTGATCCGGGAACAGTTGGCGATCGCCTATTCGCCGCGCGCCAGCAACAGCTCTTCGGATGTCTTCCCCGGCTACGGCAGCATTTCGGCGGGCGCCGAGGTCAAGCCCGAGGACCTGCCGCGCTTCTATGAGAACATCGACAAGATCGCCGCCGACCTGCGCGACAATCCGATCTCCGAAGATGAACTGACACGCGCGCGCCGTCCGATGGTCGAGTCGTTGAGCCGCAGTCGCAACGACAACGGCTATTGGCTCGGCCAGCTTCAGGACGCTCAGGAGAAGCCCGCCTCGCTGGACGAGATCCGCCACCATGTCGCGGACCTGGAATCGGTCACCCCGGCCGATATTCAGCGCATGGCCCAGACCTATCTGCGGCCGGATCGCGCCTGGCGGGCCGAAGTGGTCTCGACCAACGCCCCGGCGCAGTAAGGCGGACAAAAAAGGCCCCGGCTCGCTTTCGGGCCGGGGCCAGTTCGTCAGGATCGTCGACGGAGGATCGACGCTCCAACCCTAGATCGCTGCGGCTGACGCGGGGCTGAACAGCGGGTTCAGAACACCCGACCGCCGACGCCGCCGTCCAACATGATCGAGGCGCCCGAGATCGCCAGTCCGGCCTGCTCGACAACCTCTTCGCGATACTCGGTATATTCCTCTTCGCGGATCATGGTCAGAATCTTGATCCCCGCGCCGTAGCGACGCAGCAGCGAACGTTCGTTGCAGTCCCGTTCCTGTTTCTGGGTGCGGCATTCGACCATGCCGCCGCGGCCATGCCACAGGGCCTCGCCCTTGCGACAGGCCAGGGTCTGACCGTGATCGAAACTGATCTCGCCATTGTAGTCGGCGAAGGTCGCTTGCAGCCAGGTTCCGGCGATGCAGCGGTACAGCTCGCCGTCGTAGTCGCCGTCGACGTCGCGATCCGGGCGAACCTGCGAGGCGGGGTGCGGGCGGCTGCGGTCGTCTATGCAGACCGCCTGGATAACTACTCGCTTCTCGAAACGACGCATCGACACGAACGGCACGCGCACCGTCTGGCGCACGCGCGCGCCCTCGACGTTCAGGCCCTGGATCGTCGTCGGATAGGGTTGCTCCACATTGACGTAGGCAGAACCGCCGCCCGCGACATAGACCGCGCCGCCGACGCGGGCGTTGATCGCCCCCCTGGCGCCGGCATTGGCGCCGGCGTTCGCATTGACATTGATGTTGACGTTGACATTGCCGCCGCCCGACCCGCAGCACGGCGGCGCGGGCGGCATTTCGCAGCAAGGCGTGGGCGGGGGCGGAGGCGGCGGCGGCGGCGGCGGCTCGCAACAGGTCGGCGGCGGCGGCGGCGGGCACGCCGTGGTCGGGCAGAAGGCCAGGGCCGCGCCGGCCGACCCCGTCAGGGCGAAAAAGGCCAGCGTCGCCGGAAACATTGTCTTGATGCCAAGCCGCATGGGCCGACCCTCCACGGAAGTCGTCAACCTGACATCTGACCGGCAAACCGTTGCGTTTCCGTTTCCTTCGGACACGGCGCGGCCCTTGCGACGACCCGGCCGGAGGGAGCGACGATGTTCCATCATGGCACACAGACGCTGATCGACGCATGGAGCCTGCTGCCGGAGTCGCAGCGGATCCCGTCGCGTCTGTCGATCGATCCCGCCGCATTCGGACCCCTGCTGCCGCAGGTGTTCGTGGCGGACCGCACCGGCGAGGGGGCGCGGGTGCGGTTCGCCGGCGGCTGGGTCGAAGCCTTCCATGGCCGCCCCATGTTCGGCCAGGCTTGGCTTGACTTGTGGACGCCGGACAGTCGCGCCCTGGTCGTCTCGGCCGTTATCCAGGCCTTTCGCGAGGCCCGTCCCGTGGCTCTGGTGGCCGAGGCGCGCGGCGAGGGGCTGGAGATCGCCTTCGCCCCCTTGCGCGGCCCGGACGGCAATCCCGATCGCCTGCTGGGCCTGTATCAGCCCGTCACCCCCCTGGGCCGAGAACTGAAGGGGGTCGCCGCAATGAACGCCCGCGTCTCCATCGGCGTCGGCGAATGCCGCCGCGCGCCGCTGGTCCTGGCCTGTCGCGACGGCCGACGAGTGGCCTAAGCCGGCGCCAACCCCGCCTCATAACGTTTCCAGTTCTGCACATAGTGCTCGGCCGAAGCCTTCAACGCCTCGATCTGACCCGGTTCCAGCTCACGGATCACCTTGCCGGGCTGTCCCATGACCAGACTGTTGTCGGGGATGACCTTGCCCTCGGTAATCAGGGCGTTGGCGCCGATCAGGCAGTTCTTCCCGATCTTGGCCCGCCCCAGGATGACCGCGCCGATGCCGATCAGGCAGTTGTCGCCGATTTCGCAGCTATGCAGCATGGCCATATGGCCGACCGTCACCCCGCGCCCGATCGTCAACGGCTCGCCGGGATCGGAATGCAGGACGCTGCCGTCCTGGATATTGGTATCGGCGCCGATGGTGATGGGGTCGTTGTCGCCTCGGATGACCGTTCCGAACCAGATGCTGGCGCCCGGATGAAGAATCACGTCTCCTACGATGGTCGCGTTCGGCGCGATCCAGTATTCGCCTTCGGCCGGAAGCCGCGGTTGCTTGTCGCCGAGCGAGTAAAGATTCATCCGATCACCACCAAATCCAGGAAATACGAGGGCTTTAAGCTCTCGTAAACCACGTTAGCATGAAAGTGTAAGTGCGATTCGAGGCGGTCGTTTCCGCCCCGTTTCCGAAACCGGATCAAGCCCGGTCCGGTCAAGCCACGGAGAGCGCGCGTGCTGCGTTCCGGTCGGCGGGCCGTCCCGCTGAGCATCGAACCCGCAGACGACCCCGGCGGTCGTGACGCGCGCCCCCTCCTCTCCACCCTCGTTCGAGGCGATGCCGTTCCGGCGTCGCCTTTTTTCATGCCCTGGAGGCGTCCATGACCAAGCGTGCGGCACTCAAGCGTCAGGCCCGTGAGTTCGGTGTTCTCGACACCAAACAGTTCATCGAGGACTCCAAGGTCCGGCAGATGCCGCGTCACGCAGGCTGGTCGCCCTATCCGTCCAACGACGAGCGGGATCAGGGCTATCTGAAGACGCTGAAGCCCAAGTCGGACGGCCAGGCCGAGCTGATGACGGCGATGGACGAGTACAATCTGGTCATGGCCCTGGGACCGGCGGGCACCGGTAAGACCTATCTGGCGGTCGCCAAGGCGGTCGAGGCGCTGGAGGCGGGCAAGGTCGGCCGCATCGTGCTGAGCCGTCCGGCGGTCGAGGCCGGGGAATCGATCGGCTTCCTGCCCGGCGACATGGAGGACAAGCTGGCCCCCTATCTGCGTCCTCTCTACGACGCCCTGTCGGACCGGCTGTCGATGAAGCGGGTTAAGGCGTTGATGGCTGAGGGGCTGATCGAGATCGCCCCGGTCGGCTATATGCGCGGCCGCACCTTGAACAACGCCTTCATCGTCGTCGACGAGGCCCAGAACTGCACCTACGTTCAGTTGAAGATGCTGTTGACCCGGCTGGGCTGGCATTCGACCATGGTGGTGACAGGCGATCCGCACCAGTCGGACCTGCTGCCCGGCGTGTCGGGCCTGTCGGACATCTCCGAACGGCTGGAGCAGGTGCCCGACATCGCCGTGGTGCGCCTGGCCGAACGCGACATCGTGCGTCACCCGCTGGTCGCGTCGATGATCGGGGTGCTGTGACGACCTAGACCACGTCCTGGAGACGCGGGGGGCCGTCGACGGGAACGTCGGCGGCCTCGACCGTTTCGGGCGGCTTCGTCGGCCGCGCGCCCATTCGGTCGACCAGGGCGAAGACGAAGGGGTTCAGGGAAATCGACAACAGGGCGCCGGCCAGGATCAGGTCGCGCGTCTCGGCCCGCATCGCCCCTTCGGACATCGACAGGGCCGCCAGGATGAAGCTGAACTCGCCGATCTGGGCCAGGCTGGCGGCCACGGTCAGGCCCGTCGCCTTGTCCAGGCGGAAACCGCCGGTGATGGCCAGGGCCGCCAGAGACTTGCCGACGATGATGATCGCCAGAACCCCCAACACGGCCAGCGGCTTGTTCACCAGGATCATGGGGTCGAACAACATGCCGACCGAAACGAAGAACAGCACCGCGAAGGCGTCGCGCAGCGGCAGGGACCGCTCGGCGGCGTTATGGCCCAATGGAGAACCGTTCAGAACCAGACCGGCCAGGAAGGCCCCCAGAGCGAAGGAATGGAACAGGGCATAGGCGATCCAGGCGATGCCCAGGGCGATGGCCAGCACCCCCAGGGTGAAAAGTTCACGCGAGCGCGTATGGGCGATGCGCACCAGAACCCAGGGCAGCACCCGCCCCCCAACCACCAGCATGGCGGCGACGAAGCCCACGACCTTCAGCAGGGTCCAGCCGATGCTGCCCGCCAGCGCGGCCGCGTCCACCGTCTCGCCCGGCTGGGTCAGGATCATGGGCAGCATGACCAGGGCGATGACGATCACCAGATCTTCGACGATCAGCCACCCCACGGCGATGCGGCCGATCTCGCCCTTGTTCTGTTTCCGCTCGTCCAGCGCTCGCATCAGCACGACGGTGGAGGCGACGGACAGGGAAAAGCCCAGCAGCACCGCCTCGACATCGCCCATGCCCAGCAGAAACCGCCCCAGCAACCAGCCCATGCCGGTCGCCGCCATGATCTGGGCCAGGGCGCCCGGCACGGCGACCTTTCTGACCTGCATCAGATCCTTGGGCGAGAAATGCAGCCCGACCCCGAACATCAACAGGATGATGCCGATTTCGGCCAGTTGCGGCGCCAACTCGGTGTCGGCGACGAAGCCGGCCGTGTGCGGCCCGACCGCGACGCCCGCCAGCAGATAGCCGACGAGGGGCGAAAGCCTCAGTCGATTGGCGATCATGCCAAACACGAAGGCCAGGACGAAACCGCCCACCAGAGTCAGGATCAGGCTGTCGGCATGCGGCATCGGCGCTCCATGTCGGCGAACGGAAGGATCGAGGGTGTGCACCCCAAATGGCCGTTCGGGAGCGGCGCGACAAGGCTTGGCGTAAGAGGGCGGTTGCGCGGGTCCTCAGGCTCGGGCCACGCCGACGACGGGCGCCACGCCGAGCGCCGACAGGGCGGCGGCGGCGATCTGATCGGCGTTCAATCCGGCCTGCGCATACATGGCCGCGGGGCTGTCCTGATCCTGGAAGATGTCCGGCAGATGCAGGGTGCGGATCTTCAGACCTGCGTCGAGCGCGCCGCGTTCGGCCAGGAGTTGCAGCACGAAGGCGCCGAAGCCGCCCATGGCTCCCTCCTCCACCGTGATCAGGGCCTCATGCTCGCGCGCCAGACGCAGGATCAGCTCGGCGTCCAGGGGCTTGGCGAAACGGGCGTCTGCGACGGTGGCCGAGACCCCGCGCGCGGCCAGGGCGTCGGCGGCCTTCAGCGATTCCTGCAAACGGGTGCCGAGGCTCAGAATGGCGACGGCGGTTCCTTCGCGCACGACGCGGCCCCGGCCGATCTCCAGAGGAGCGGCCAGTTCGGGAATCTCCACGCCGACGCCGTCGCCGCGCGGATAGCGGAAGGCCGAGGGTCGGTCGTCGATCTCGCACGCTGTGGCGATCATAGCGGCCAGTTCGGCCTCGTCGGAGGCGGCCATCAAGACCATGTGCGGCAGGGCGCCCATGTAGCCGATGTCGAACGATCCCGCGTGGGTGGCCCCGTCGGCGCCGACCAGACCGGCGCGGTCCATGGCGAAGCGCACCGGCAGCTTCTGGATGGCCACGTCGTGGACGACCTGATCGTAGCCGCGCTGGAGGAAGGTCGAATAGATGGCGCAGAACGGCTTCATGCCTTCGGCGGCCAGACCGGCGGCGAAGGTCACGGCGTGCTGTTCGGCGATGCCGACGTCATAGGTGCGGTCGGGGAAGACCTGACCGAACAGATCCAGCCCGGTGCCCGACGGCATGGCGGCGGTGATGGCGACGATGGAGGGGTCGATCGCCGCCCTCTTGATCAGCTCGGTTCCGAAAACCTTGGTGTAGGACGGAGCGTTGGACACGGCCTTGGACTGCTTGCCCGAAACGACGTCGAACTTGACCACCGCGTGCAGCTTGTCGGCGCTGGACTCCGCCGGGGCGTAGCCCTTGCCCTTCTGGGTCACGACATGGACCAGCACCGGCTTGTCGTCGATGGCCGCCGCCTTCTTCAGAATGGGCACCAGATTGTCCAGGTCGTGCCCGTCGATGGGACCGACATAGTAGAAGCCCAACTCCTCAAAGAAGGTGCCGCCGGTGACCATGCCGCGGGCGTATTCCTCGGCCTTCCTGGCCGCGTCGCGGAAAGGACGCGGCAGGTGTTCGGCGACCGACTTGCCCAGGCGGCGCATCGAGCGATAGGCCCCGCCCGACACCAACCCGGCCAGATAGGCGCTCATCCCGCCGACAGGCGGGGCGATGGACATATCGTTGTCGTTCAGCACGACCATCAACTGGCCCGAAGTGGCCTCGACGGCGTTGTTCATCGCCTCATAAGCCATGCCCGCCGACATGGAGCCATCGCCGATGACGGCCACGACCTTGTTCTTGGCGCCCTTCTGGTCGCGGGCGGCGGCGAAACCGAGCGCGGCCGAAATGGAGGTCGAGGCGTGGGCCGCGCCGAAGGGGTCGTATTCGCTCTCCGCCCGCTTGGTGAAGCCCGACAGGCCGCCCCCCTGGCGCAGAGTGCGGATGCGATCACGCCGACCCGTCAGGATCTTGTGCGGATAGCACTGGTGGCCGACGTCCCAGATCAGAATGTCCCTGGGTGTCTCGAACACATGGTGCAGGGCCACGGTCAGTTCGACCACGCCCAGTCCCGCGCCCAGATGGCCCCCCGTCTGACTGACGGCGTCGATCGTCTCGACCCGCACCTCGTCGGCCAGTTGGCGCAACTGGGCGATATCGAAACCGCGCGTGTCGGCGGGGATCTTGACGGAGTCGAGAAGGGGCGTGTCGGGCATCAGGTGTCAGTCTCTAGCGGCTCTTGCCTACCCCGTCACCCTCGCGCTTGACCCGGAGATCAGGCCGTTCGTGCGACGAACGCGGGGATGAGGCGCGTATATAAGCCTCTGTCGCACCTTGCTGTTCCAACCTGTGATCCTGGGGTCAAGCCCGAGGGTGACGGGGCCTGGGCCTTTAGGCGCGGCGACTGAGCACGAAATCCACGCTGGCCTTGAGGATTTCGGCGTCCGGGCCGAAGACGTCGAGATGGGCGCGCGCCTGGTCGGCCAGGTGCGCGACGCGGCTTCGCGCCTGGTCGACGCCCAACAGGGTGACGAAATTGGTCTTGCCCCTGGCCGCGTCCTTGCCGTCGGCGGCCTTGCCCATCTCCTCGGGCGAACCCTCCGCATCCAAAAGGTCGTCGACGATCTGATAGGCCAGGCCGATGTCTTGGGCGAAGCTGATCAGGGCATGGCGGTGGATTTCGCGGGCGTCGGCGATGATCAGGGGAATCTCGAAGGCGTAGGCGAACAGGGCGCCGGTCTTCAGCCGCTGCATCCGGGCCACGCCGCCCAGGTCATCACGCACGCCCAACAGGTCGATCATCTGACCACCCGCCATGCCGCGCGCGCCCGAGGCCATGGACAGGCGCGCCGCCAGCTCGCAGCGGACGGCCGGGCTGTCGTGGGTGTCTTCGTGCAGCAGGATGTCGAAGGCGGCGGTCTGGAGCGCGTCTCCGGCCAGGACGGCGGTCGCCTCGTCATAGGCGCGATGCAGGGTCGGGCGGCCGCGGCGGATGTCGTCGTCGTCCATGCACGGCAGGTCGTCATGGACCAGGGAATAGGCGTGCACGCATTCCAGGGCGCAGGCCGCGCGCAGCACTGGCCGTTCCTCCAGGTCGAACAGGCGCGCGGATTCCAGCGCGAAGAAGGGCCGCAGCCGCTTGCCCGGTCCCAGGGCGGCGTAGCGCATGGCCTCGGTCAGGCGCGATTCGGGACCGTCGGCGCGGGGCAACAGTTCGTCCAGCGCCACGGTGATCAGGTCCGCAACCTCGGCCACACGGTCGATGACGGCCTGTTCGGGCGAATTGGCGGCCCAGGCATGAGACGGAGGATGGGTCAGAACAGCCTCCCGCCCACGACGGCGTCGCGATCGACCCCGACCAGCACCACCTCGCCGTCCGCATCGGGGAATCCCAGGGTCAGAACCTCGGACATGAAGGGACCGATCTGGCGCGGCGGAAAATTGACCACGGCGGCGACCATGCGGCCTTCCAATTGGTCGATCGTGTAATGCCGCGTGATCTGGGCCGAGGAGGTCTTGACGCCGACCTCAGGACCGAAATCGATCGTCAGCTTGAAGGCGGGCTTGCGCGCCTGGGGAAACGGCTCGGCCTTGACCACCCGGCCCAGGCGGACATCGACGGTCAGAAAGTTGTCGAAGGTGATTTGCGGCGCGGGCGCGGGCATCAGCCGAACTCGGCCGGTTCGGCGCCCTTGGCCTGACCGTCGGCGCCGACGACGATCTTTTCGACGCGCAGTTGGGCGTCCTTCAGCCGGGCCTCGCAATGCGCCTTCAGGGCCGCGCCCTGCTCATACAGGCTGATCGATTCCTCCAGCGGGGCCTGACCGGATTCCAGGCGCTGGACGATGCCTTCAAGGCGCGCCAGCGCGTCCTCGAAACTAAGGTCGGCGGGGATGGCTTTGGCGGCGTCGGTCATGGCGCGCGACCCTAGAGGGGCGGCGCGCTCTGTTCAACGCGGCGCGCGTCGCGAATCTCGATCTTCGGCTCCAACATCTGGCCGATCATGACGCCCTCGCCCGCCGTCGGCGAACGCGGCGAGGCCAGGATGGCGCGCACCACATCCATGCCCTCGACCACCCGGCCGAAGGCGGCGAAGCCGGGGTCCGAGGCGCTCGCGTCCAGGGATCCCAGGTTGTCGCCAACGATGATGAAGAAGTCGCCGGTGGCCGTGCCCGGCTCGAACCGGGCCATGGAGATCACGCCGTCGCCATGGCGCAGACCGGTCTGGCTGGTCGATTCATGCGGTATGCCCGGCAGGACCCGGTCCGAGGCGCCGCTGGTCCCGCCCTGGATCAGGCCGCCGACAGCACCCAGGTTCATGGCGCGGTAGAAGCTGGTCCCGTCCAGGCGGTCCTCGTCGACGTACCGCAGGAAATTGGCGACGGTGATCGGCGCACGCGGGTCCAGCTCGATGACGATGACCCCCGCCGAGGTGTCCAGCATGACGCGGACCGGGGCGGGCGTCGCCTCTTGGGCCGACACAGGCCCAGCCGTCAGCACAAGGGCGAAAAGCGCAAGCAGCGAACGACGGATCATCGCGGATCTCTGAAAACGGCTCAGCGTTTCTCGTAGCGACGCTGAGACCAGTATTTGAAGCCCTGGTTCTGAACCAGACGCCATCCCCCGGCCTTCAGCCGACGGCCGACCATGTGGTTGAAATAGCCATGCGCCAGCACCAACACGTCCTGACCGGCGGCGGCGCGGGCGATCAGGGCCTGGGCCGCCTGCTCGGCGCGAACCTCGGCCTCGGCTCGGGTCTCTTCCTGATGGTGCCGGTCCGACAGGTGCCACCAGCAGCGGGCCACCACGCCCCACCAGCGCGGCGACAGCTTGATCCAGTCGGGCAGATGCGGCGGCGGCAGGGGCGCCTCGATGAACAGGGCGTCGACCATGACCTCGCGTCCGGCCGAGACGGCGGCGGCGGTCTCCACCGCCCTGGGCCGCGACGAGGCGTAAATGGCGCCGGCGCCGGCCGCCGCATCGATCAGGGCGGCGGGCGGCGTCTGCCCGGCCCGCAAGCCGCCGACTTCGTACTGGCCCCACCATTCCCGATAGCGGGCGGCGCTGATCAGGCACTTTCGCGACAGGGCCGGTTCGCCATGACGCGCCAGGATGACCGCGCCCGGACGCACGGTCTCCGCAACCGTCGACGGCTGGGATTCGGTTTCTAAGGCGGCGGCGGAAGCGGTCATGACGCGCGGACGGGTGCCGAAAATCAAGGCGTTCGTCCTTCAGTCCTCCCCCAGAGCCTGAACGTGAGCGGCCGCGGAACGGCCCAATCCTTCAAGGTCGTAGCCGCCCTCAAGCGAGGAGACAACCTTGCCGCCGCAATGGGCGCGCGCGACTTCGAGAACGGCGCGGGTCGCCCAGGCGAAATCCTCGGCCTCCAGGGACTGATGGGCCAGAGGATCGCGGCGGTGCGCGTCGAAACCGGCTGAGATCAGGACAAGGTCCGGCCGAAAGGCGTCGAGCGCGGGCATCAGGCCGCCTGAAAAGGCGGCGCGCCAGTCGTGACGACTGGCATGGGGGGCGACGGTGCGATTGACGATGTTGCCGACGCCGGTTTCGGATTCCAGACCCGTCCCTGGATACAGCGGCGCCTGGTGGATGGAGCCGAGGAACAGGCGGTCATCCGATTCGAAGGCCGCCTGGGTTCCGTTGCCGTGATGCACGTCGAAATCGATGACGGCGACCCGGCCCAGACCTTCCGCCTGGGCTGCGCGGGCGGCGACGGCGACGTTTGAAAAGACGCAGAAGCCCATCGACCGTCCCGGCTCCGCATGGTGACCGGGCGGGCGCACGGCGGCGAAGGCGCGGGCGGTCTCGTCCGCCGCCACGGCGCGGACGGCGTCGATCACCGCTCCGGCAGCCAGACGGGCGGCGCGCAGACTGCCGAAGGACAGGACGGTGTCGGCGTCCAGCCGGACCACGCCCGAGGCGGGTGCGGCGTCCAGCACCGCCTGGACATGGGCGGCCGGGTGCAACCGGGCCAGGTCTTCGAACGACGCCTCGGTCGCGGCCCGGCTATCGGCGGCCAGACCGGCGTCCTCCAACGCGTGAAGCACGGCCGACAGGCGCTCGGACCGCTCGGGATGACCCAGGCCGGTGTCGTGCGCCAACATATCGGGATGGGTGAACAGGGTCGCGGACATCGGGGCGATGATAGGCAGGACCCGCCGTCCTGTCGCCGCCGTTGACCAAACCGTGTATGCGGCGGCCATGACCGAAACCTTGATCCGCCGCGCCCGTCCAGAGGACGCTCCGGCCCTGACCGAAGTCGGACGGCGCACGTTTGTCGAAACCTTCGTCGAAGGCTTCGCCATCCCCTACCCCGAAGCGGACCTACGGGCCTTTTTCGCCAAGAGTTTCGATATCGAGACCACCCGGACACGCCTGGGTGATCCGGCCGAGGCCTGGTGGGTGGGCGAACGCGATGGCCAGATCGTCGCCTTCGCCAACGCCGGCCCGAACGGCCTGCCCCACCCCGAGGCGAAACCCAGCCACGCCGAGTTGCGGCGGCTGTATGTGTCCAGGGCCGCCCAGGGTCTGGGTTTCGGCACGCGACTGTTCGACATCGCCCTGGACTGGATGCAGACGAACGGCGACGGACCGCTGTGGATCGGCGTCTGGAGCGGCAATCTGAAGGCCCAGAAACTGTACACCGCCTACGGCTTCGAAAAGGCGGGCGAATACCAATATCCGGTCGGCGACTGGCTGGACGACGAGTTCATCTTGCGCCGGAGCGGAGGCGGGTAGAGTCTGGTCCCATGCTGATCCCCTTCTTCACCGCCCTGCGCGACCATCGGGTGCCGGTGTCGATGAAGGAGTGGCTGCATCTGATGGAGGCGATGGACCGCGACGTGGCGGGGGGCCGGGTCGAGGGCTTCTACCACTTGTCGCGGGCGGTGCTGGTCAAGGACGAGAAACACTACGACCGGTTCGACCAGGCCTTCGCCAAGGCTTTCAAGGGCGTGGAAAGCGTCGGGCCGGGCGACGAGATTTCGGCGGCGATCCCGGATGACTGGCTTCGGCTGCTGAACGAGAAATTCCTGACCGACGAGGAGAAGGCGCAGATCGAGGCCCTGGGCGGGTTCGACAAGCTGATGGAGACCCTGCGCCAGAGGCTGGAGGAGCAGGAAGGGCGCCATGAAGGCGGCAGCCGCTGGATCGGCACGGGCGGGACCAGCCCCTTCGGCCATGGCGGCTACAACCCCGAGGGCGTACGCATCGGCGGTCCAGGTCGGCACGGCCGCGCCGTCAAGGTCTGGGAGAAGCGCGAGTATCGCAATCTGGATGACACGGTCGAGCTGGGCACGCGCAACATCAAGGTGGCCCTGCGCCGACTGCGCCGCTTCGCCCGCGAGGGGGCGGCCGAAGAGCTGGACTTGGACGGCACCATCGACGGCACGGCGCGTCAGGGCTGGCTGGACATCCGTATGCGGCCCGAGCGGCGAAACACGATCAAGGTGCTGATGTTCCTCGACATCGGCGGGTCGATGGACGCCCATGTAAAGCTCTGCGAGGAGTTGTTCTCGGCGGCGCGGACCGAGTTCAAGAACCTGGAGTTCTTCTACTTCCACAACTGCCTCTACGAGGGGGTGTGGAAGGACAACCGGCGGCGGCACGCGGAGCGGATCGCGACCTGGGACTTGATTCACAAATACCCCGGCGACTGGCGCGCGGTCTTCGTCGGCGACGCCTCGATGAGTCCCTATGAGGTCACCATGCCCGGTGGCTCGGTCGAGCACTGGAACGAAGAGGCCGGGGCCGTCTGGATGCGCCGCGCGCGCGAACAGTGGCCCAAGTCAGCGTGGCTGAACCCGGTGGCCGAGCGGTATTGGGGCTATACGCCATCCACCGGGATGCTGCGCGAACTGATGGATGAGCGGATGTTCCCCCTGACGCTGGACGGGCTGGACCAGGCGATGCGCGCCCTGACGCGGTGAGATGTGCTAGGCTGGGCGCGAACTCGCGAGGGACGCCGCCATGTCGATGACCGCCCTGATCGCCGCCGTGATGATGTTGCAGTCCGCGCCCGGCGTCGTGGCGTGGGATCGGCCCGCGCCGCCCCCTCCGTCGGCCGCGCCCGAGGCGGCGAGCGCGCCCCTGCCTGAACTGCCGGACTGGGCCAAGGCCGATCCCTTCGCCTGGGAACGGGCGCAATGCAGTCCCCTGGTGCGCGGAGCCGAGGATATGGGCGCCTGCCAGGCGCGGGTTCGCGGCGACCTGTACGCGGTTCTGGGCGACGACCTGCCGGACGGGTTGCGACCGGCGGCGCAATTGACGGATTGCGGGCCGCAGCCGGACGGGAACTACGCCCTGGCCTGCAACGCCCCGCGCCGCGAACCGGCCATAGCGCAGGCTCCCCAGCAGGACTGCCGCACGCGGCCGCAACGCCAAGGGCAGGGCGTGGCCTGGACCCAGGACTGTCGTCCGCTGAATTCGAGCGACCAGGAAGGACTGCGCTTCAGGATCGGCGGGCGGGACTGAGGTCCATCGCGCCTCAGACGCCGATGACGCAGGCCATGCGGGCCTGATCAGCAGCGCCCGTCGCGGCCGTCGACCGTCGCGGCCAGACGTTTGCGAGCCTGCATTCGGACCTCGAACGCGCCCGAAAACGGGAGCGGCCTCGGGCCGGACTGGGGCCGGACTGGGGCGTTCGACCGCCGGATGGATCGGCCGCGAGCCTGGCTGTCGACGCCTGCCCGCGACACGCAATAGGAGAACAAGCTGCGCAATACCGCAGTCTTGAGTTAGGCTGGCCGTTCGGTAATCGGGAAGACACGCATGATCTGGTGGTGGTGGATACTACCGGCCGTCGTCGGCGGCCTGGGACTGATCCTGGTTCTGTCCAGCCTGGGCGGGCTGTTTCGAGGCCGGTTCTTCAGCGGCTTGCTGGGCGTGACCGCCGGAGGGGCGGCCCTTTTCGCGGCGTCCGTCGCGGCCCTGGCCGGATTGAACATCCAGACTTATGGGCGGCTGACCTATGAGCGGCCGGTGGCGACCTTGCAGTTGAAACAACTGGGTCCACAGTATTTCGAGGCCACCGTGACCCAGCCCGCCATGGGAGAGAGCCACCCGGCGACCAGCACGATCTATCCGCTGCATGGCGACGAATGGCGCGTCGAGGCGCAGGTGCTGAAGTGGAAGCCTTGGGCCAATGTGCTGGGACTGGACAGCCAGTACCGGCTGGACCGACTGTCAGGTCGCTATCAATCGATCGAACAAGAAATCAACGGCGTGCGCAGCGTGCATTCGCTGAGACCGGTCGAAGACGTCGGTCCCCTGCCGTGGCGCATCGACGTCTGGGACACGGCCCGAAAATATCGCAAATGGGTCGATCCGGTGGACACCCTTTACGGCGGCGCCGCCTATATGCCGATGGCCGAGGGCGCGCGTTATGAGGTCTGGCTGACCCAGTCGGGCCTGATCGCCCGACCTGCCAACGCCCAGGCGCGCGACGCCTCGGCGGGCGGATGGACGGTCGTGAACTGACTCAGCGATCCGCCGTGTAGAGGAATTCGACCCGCGCGGCCTCTCCGGCGTCGCGGTATTCGAAGCGCCAACGCTCGGCGCTGCCGCCGAACTGCAGACTCTCGTTGCTCATGGGATCATAGCCCCGTCGGGCCGACCAGGCCCGAACCCGATCCAGAACCTCGTCCTGGCCTGCATTTCGGGTGAAATAGGCGGCGCACCATCGATGGCCGATATGGGCGTGAACGGCGACCGTGGCGCCGTCGCCCTGCCAGAACCATACATCGCGCGCCGGATCGAAGGTCAGACCCTCGATCCCTTCATATCGCAGCGGCATGGGACCTTCGCGCATCACCCGCTCACAGGCCGAAAGGGCGGCGTCGATGCGGCTCTCCGCGGGCGGGGCGGCCGACAGGGCGGCGAGGATGAGAAGCAGCGACATGGATCAACGATGCGGCGCCCCGCCCCCGACGCCTAGTGACGCCGCCTGACGATCAGACGCTGCCGATGGTGCGCAGTCGGGCCTTGGGATGGATTTCGTTCTGGCTCATGACCACGGTCTGGCCGCGGAAACGCTCAATGATCGAACGGACATAGGGCCGGATCGCCGGGCCGGTCAGCAGCACGGCCGTCTCGCCCGCCATGGCGGCGCGCTCGAAGACATCGCGGACGCTGCGGATGAAATCCTGGAGCCGCGACGGCGCCATGGCCAGTTGCTTCTCGTCGCCCTGCCCGACCAGGCTCTCGGCGAAGGCGGCCTCCCATTCCGGCGACAGGGTGACGATCGGCAAGGCGCCGTCGTCGCCCTTGTGCTGCCAGCAGAGCTGGCGGGCCAGGCGACTGCGCACGTGTTCGACCAGACCGGTGACGCTGGTGGTGTGCGGCGCCGCCTCGGCCAGCCCCTCCAGGATGGCGCCCAGGTCCCGGATCGAGACCTTCTCGCGCAACAGCGCCTGAAGCACGCGCTGCAGCGTCGTGGTGGTGATGACCGTTGGAATCAGCTCCTCGACCAGCTTCTTCTCTTCCGTCCCGACCTCCTTCAACAGTTTGGAGACCTCGGCGTAGGAGAGCAGGTCGGCCATGTTCTCCTTGAGAATCTCGGTCAGGTGGGTGGTCAGCACCGTCGACGGATCGACGATGGTGTAGCCGCGGAAGGTGGCCTCTTCGCGCAAGGATTCGTCGATCCAGGTGGCCGGCAGGCCGAAGGCCGGTTCGCGGGTGTGTTCGCCAGGCAGTTCGACCTGGCGACCGGCGGGATCCATGGCCATGAGCTGGCCCAGGCGCACCTCGCCCTGGCCGGCCTCCATCTCCTTGATGCGGATGGCGTAGCCCTGGGTGGGCAGGCGCATATTGTCCAGGATGCGCACCGACGGCATGACGAAGCCGTACTCCTGAGCCAGCGAGCGACGCAGGGCGCGGACCTGATCGGTCAGGCGGCGGCCCTCCAGGTCGTTGATCAGCGATAGCAGGGAATAGCCCAGCTCGATCTTGACCTCGTCGATGGTCAGAGCGGCGGCGATCGGCTCCTCGACATCATCCTTGGGCTTGGCGGCGGCGGCGGCCTCGGCCTCGGTCGGTCCCTGGGGCTTGAGCCGATCACGGCCCAGTCGCCAGGCCATGAAGCCCGTGCCGATGGCCAGGGAGGCGAACGGGACCAGGGGCATGCCGGGGATCAGACCGATCAGGCCCGCCGTGGCCGAGACCACACCCAGGCTGACGGGATTGGTGGCCAACTGGCTGACCATGGCCTTGTCGGCCGTGCCTTCGACGCCGGCCTTTGACACCAGAAAGCCGGCCGCGATCGAGATGATGATGGCCGGGACCTGGGTCACCAGACCGTCGCCGATGGTCAATTGGACATAGGAATTGGCCGCGTCGCCGAAGGCCATATGATACTGGACCACCCCGATCAAAATGCCGCCGACGGCGTTGATGAAGGTGATGATCAACCCGGCCACGGCGTCGCCGCGCACGAATTTCGAGGCGCCGTCCATGGCCCCGAAGAAGGTCGATTCCTGCTCCAGCTCCTTGCGGCGGCGCTTGGCCTCTTCCTCGGTGATCAGACCCGCCGACAGGTCGGCGTCGATCGCCATCTGCTTGCCCGGCATGGAGTCCAGGGTGAAGCGGGCCGAAACCTCGGCGATACGGGTCGAACCCTTGGTGATGACCACGAAATTCACCACCAGGATGATGGCGAAGATGATGATGCCGATGATGAAACTGCCGCCCATCATCAGATTGCCGAAAGCCTTGATGACCTGACCAGCCGAATCCGGGCCTTCGTGGCCATGGCTCAGAATCAGGCGCGTCGAGGCCAGGTTCAAACCAAGACGGAACAGGGTCGAGACCAGGAGCACCGTGGGGAAGATGGCGAAGTCCAGCGGCTTCTTCATCATCACGGCGGTCATCAGGATCAGCACCGACGAGACCAGCGACAACGCCAGCAGCAGGTCGAGCAGGAATTTCGGCACCGGCAGGATCAGCAGCAGGATGACGCCGATCACGCCGACAGCCATGCCGACCTCGCCGCGCGCCAGCCAGCCCAGCATGTCCCTGCCGGTCGGACGGGCCAGACCGTCCTTCAAGATGACTGCGTCGGTCATGGATAGGTCCTCCCCCGCCGAAGACGGAGGACCGCGAAGCGGCGGAGGGGGCTGGTCCCAGACGCCTGCGCCCGGTCCAGCACCCTCCACCAGGCTTCGCGTGATCCCCCCACCCCGATGTGGGGGGATTTGGACGCCGATTCCGAGCGGTCAGCCATGGCCGAACGCCTTCAACATCAGGCGCGTCGCCTCGGCGATGACGGCCTCATTGGCCGGATCATCCTTGGCGGCGTGGTAATAGGCGGCCACGATGATCGGCGCGCCGGTCGGCGGGTACAGCACGCCGATGTCATTGGTCGGGCCATAGCCGCCGGTGCCGGTCTTGTGCGCCACACGCCAACCGGCGGGGACGCCCGCCTTGATGCGCGCCATGCCGGTCGGAGCGTCGAACATCCATTGCAGCAGCTTCGTCTGCGACGCCGTGTTCAGGGGCGTGTCGGCCGACAGGAACAGGCGCTGGATATTGGCCGCCGACTGCAACGGCTGGATGGTGTCCTTGTCGCCGTCCAGGCGGTTCATCTCCGGCTCGAACCGATCCACGCGCGTCGTGGTGTCGCCGAGCGAGCGGTAGAAGACCTGCATGGGCCCCAGGCCGCCCATGGCCTTCAGCAACAGGTTGGCGGCGGGGTTGTCGCTGACCTCGACCGTGCCCTTCATCAACTGTTCGATCGACAGCGTCGAGCCGATGGCCGGTTCCGTGACGGGCGCATGGTTGGTCATGTCGGCGCGGGTGATAGGAACCTGGCGATCCAGGTCTTCCTGACCGTTCTGAGCGCGGATCAGGGTGGCGGCGGCCAGATACATCTTGAAGGTCGAGCAATAGACGAACCGCTCCTCGCCACGCCAGGCCAGGGTTCGACCCGACGCGGTGTCGCGGGCGACGAAGCCCAGACGACCGCCATGATCACGCTCCAATGCCGACAGGTCGAAAACCTCGGGCGCGGCGCTCATCGACGCCGTCGCCCCACCGCGCGCGGTGCAACCCACCAGGCTCATGGCCGTCAGGCCGGTCAGAACGCTTCTGCGGTCCGCGCTCGGCATTGGCGTCAGCCCATGCCGATGGCGTAGCCGGCGGCGACGCCAGACTGAGGCGCCGGGATCGGCGTGCCCTCGTCGGCGTATTCGTTCAGCTTGTTGCGCAAGGTGCGGATCGAAATGCCCAGGATATTGGCCGCATGGGTGCGGTTGCCCAGGCAGTGGCCCAGGGTGTCCAGGATCAACGCCTTTTCCATCTGGGCGACCGTCTGGCCGACCATGGACCGCGTCAGGGCGTCCGCCGCCTGCGCCGCGCGCCCGGCGGGACCGGCGTCATAGGCCGAGGGGGTCGAGGCGCCGATCAATGGTTGACCATCAGGCAGACGGATGGCCTCGACATCGATCTCGGGACCAACGGCCAGAAGGACGGCGCGGTGCATGGCGTTCTCCAGCTCGCGGACGTTGCCGGTCCAGCGATGGGCGACCAGGGCGCGGCGCGCATCGGCCGACAGGGGGCGCACCGGCACGCCGTTGGCGGCGGCGTATTTCTTGACGAAGTGATCGGCCAGCACGGCGATGTCGCCCGGCCGTTCGCGCAGGGCGGGCAGGCGCAGGTTCACGACGTTCAGGCGATACAGCAGGTCTTCGCGGAAGGTCCCCTCCGACACGGCGCGGGCCAGGTCGCGGTTGGAGGTGGCTATGATTCGGATGTCGACCTTGACGGGCTTGGCGCCGCCGACACGGTCGATGACCCGCTCCTGGATGGCGCGCAGAAGCTTGGCCTGAAGCCGGGCGTCCATCTCCGAGATTTCGTCCAGCAGCAGGGTTCCGCCGTCCGCCTCTTCGAACTTGCCGATGCGACGGGCCACGGCGCCGGTGAAGGCCCCTTTCTCATGACCGAACAGCTCGGATTCCAACAGGTTGTCGGGAATGGCCGCGCAGTTGACGCTGATGAAGGGCCGGTCGGCGCGGCGCGAGTTCTGATGCAAATGACGGGCCATCACCTCCTTGCCGACGCCGCTTTCGCCGGTGATCAGGATCGAGGCTTCGGATCGGGCCACCTGGTCGGCCAGGGCGATCACCGCCTTCATCGACGGATCGGCCGATATCATCGGCCGCTCGTCGTCAGCCACGGCGGCCAGGACGGCGGCGATCAGATCGGCGTCAGGCGGCAGGGGAATGAACTCCTTGGCCCCCGCCTTGATGGCGGCGGCGGCGTCAGAGGCCCCGGCGTCGACGCCGCAGGCGACAACCGGCACATGGATGCGCTCGGCGTCATTGGCGGCGATCAAGGCGGCGATGTCGATGCGATAATCGACCATCAGCAGGTCCGCGCCCTGCCCGCGTCGCAGTTGCTCGGTCGCCTGATCCGCACGCTCGACGTGCTGGACCTTGGCGCCGTGGGCCATGGCCATCTTCACGGCCTGGGCCAGTTGCCCGCTCAGTCTGCCAACCACCAGAAGCCGCATGGGTCTTCTCCTCTAATCTCTCACTATCCGTCGCCGATCAGGCGCCGGAATCTTCCGTCTTGATGATTTCCGTCATGGTCACGCCCAGCCGGTCCTCGACGACGACGACCTCGCCGCGGGCGACCAGGCGGTTGTTGACGAAGATGTCGATCGCCTCGCCGACCTTGCGGTCCAGTTCCAGCACGCTGCCGCGATTCAGCTTCAGCAGTTGAGCTACCGACATATGGGCCTTGCCCAACACGGCCGAGATGTTCACCGGCACGTCGAACACGGTCGACAGGTCCGCGGCGGACTTTTCGCTCATGTCGTCGGCGGTGGTCAGGGCGGTGGAGTCCGGGAACTCCTCCAGGGCCAGGTCTTCGGGCGTCGTCACAGCGCGCCTCCTTGATCAATGAGGGCATCAGGCAAGGCTTCGGCGTGACCAGCCTCGGCCGCGAGGGCGGCGGAAAGGGCGGCGGCCATCCGCTCAGCGGCGCCGGCAGGATCGTAATCGGCGCGGCCGTCGGCCCATTCCAGGCGGAAGGCGGCGGGAGACGACATCGGCTCCTCGCGGAACAGGACCGCGCCGGAGAAGCCCGCGTCGGCGCACAGGGCTTCGATCGCGTGGCGGGTCTCACCGCTCAATCCAGCGGCCTGAACCACCAACCGGGGAGAGGCCTCGATCTCCTGGGACAGGGCCTCCAGCGCCGTTTTCAGCGGACCCAGGGGGAAATGGTCCAGGGCCGCCCCGGCGACGACCCGCGCGGCCGCCAGAGCCAGCTCGGCCGACTGCTCGCGGTGCGCCTGGGCCACGCCCGCCAGGGCCGGCATGGCCCGGTCCAGGGCCTGGGCGATGGTCGACAGGGCCATGGCCTTCATCGAATCGACCTCGGCCAAGGCGGCTTCGCGCGCCTCCAGACGGGCCTGAGCGACCAGAGCCTCGACCTCGGCAGGCGCATAGGCGCGCTTGACCGGCCGGAAGCTCGACGCCGTCAGCACCGCGCCCGTGTCGCTGAACTCGGTGTCGAAGGCGAAGGGTCGGCCGCGAAGGTTGGGGGACTGGGTCATGTCAGTAGATCAACTCGTCATCGCTGCCCTGGCCGACCAGCATGATCTCGCCCTTGGCGGCCAGATCCTTGGCCACCTGGACCATGGCCATCTGGGCGGTGTCGACATCCTTCAGCCGGACCGGACCCATGGCCTCCATGTCCTCGCGCATGATCTTTGAGGCGCGCTCGGACATGTTGGAGAAGAAGAGTTCGCGCAGGGATTCCGAAGACCCCTTCAGCGCCAGGCCCAACTGATCCTTCTCGACGGCGCGCAGCAGGGTCTGGATGCCGCCGGGGTCCAGCTTGGCCAGGTCCTCGAACACGAACATCAGGGCGCGGATGCGTTCGGCCGCCTCGCGGTTGCGTTCCTCCAGGGCGCCGATGAAGCGGGCCTCGGTCTGGCGATCGAAACTGTTGAAGATCTCGGCCATCATCTCGTGGCTGTCGCGCTTGGAGGTGCGAGCCAGGTTCGACATGAATTCGGTGCGCAGGGTCTGTTCGATCTTGTCCAGGATCTCGCGCTGGACCGGCTCCATGCGCAGCATCCGCTGGACGCATTCCAGGGCGAAGTCTTCCGGCAGGCTGGTCAGAACACGGGCGGCATGGTCCGACTTGATCTTGGACAGGACGACAGCGACCGTCTGCGGGTATTCGTTCTTCAGATAGTTGGCCAGAACGGCCTCGTTCACATTGCCCAGCTTGTCCCACATGGTGCGACCGGCGGGACCGCGGATCTCCTCCATCAGGCCTTCGACGCGCTCGGCAGGCATGAAGGCGTTCAGCAGGCGCTGGGTCTGTTCGAAACTGCCCATGACCGAACCCGAGCCGCTCATGCCCGAGACGAATTCGACCAGCAGTTCCTCGACCACGTGAGACGAGACCGTGCCCAGAGTGGCCATGGCCTGCGAGATTTCCTTGATCTCGTCCTCGTCCAGATTGGACCACAGCCGCGTGTGATCCTCCCCCAGCGAAAGCAGCACGACGGCGGCCTTTTCAGGTCCCGTCAGCTTTCGGGCGTCCTCGACCGCCGGCTTCTTGTTGAGCAGCTTGGCCATCAGCCTTCATGCACCCAACTGCGAAGGATGGCCGTGGATTCGTCAGGGTGTTTGTCGACGAACTCGGCGACCTTCTTGACCGAGGAAGCCTTCACCTGACCCTCGATGCGGGCGATGTCGAGGCGCTGATCCATCTCGGAGGGCGCCGCCAACTGCCCCGCTGTTCCGGGCGCGCCCCCGCCGACCAGCGAGGTCTGGAGATGGGTGACCGAAGGTCCACCGCCCACACCGGCCAGCGCGGGCGCGCTCGCGCCGCTCGACGCCGTCTTCAGCAGCGGCCGCAGGACAAAGAAGATCAGCAACAGACCGGTGATCAGCAGGACCAGCAGCTCGACCCCGCGCATGATGTCGTTCTTGTTGAAATCGAACATCGAGTTCTTGGCCTCCGCCCCGCCCTCGGCGGCGGACGTGTCGCGCGCGAACCGCTGGCCGATGACCTCGATCTTGTCGCCGCGCTGGACGTCGATGCCGACAGCGGCGGCGACCAGAGCCTTGATCTGTTCGATCTCAGCCGCCGTACGCGGGGTGAAAGTCCCCTCGCCCCGGCCGTTGGCGGGCGGCGTGTATTTGCCGTCGACGGCGACCGAGACCGACAATTTCTTGACCTCGCCCGGCTCCTTCACCGTCGTGGTGGTGGTGTTGGAAATCTCGTAGTTGGTCGTTTCGGTGTTGGCGGTCGAGCGCGAACCGAGCGGCGTCGTGGCCGGGGCCTGACCGCCGGGAATGTTGTTGGTCGCGGTGGCGGCGCCGTCCGAAACGCCGGTGGTGTCCTGATCTTCGGTGCCATTGGTCGAGGTCGAGCGGACGACCTGACCATCGGGATCGAACCGCTGCTCCTGGGTGGTCGAGCGGCTATGGTCGATTTCAGCGGTGACCTGGACGCGGGCGGCGCCGACGCCGACGACACCCTCGACGATGTCCTTGATGCGGGCTTGAAGCTGGGCCTCGGTGGCGGCCTTGGCCTCCTCGGCCGAAGCGCTTGAGAACTCGCCGCCTTCGGACCCGGCGGCCAGGGTGCGGTTGGCGGTGTCGGTGACAGTGACCTTTTCCGGTTTCAGGCCGGGGACGGACGAAGCCACGACATTGCGGATGGCCTGAACCTGATCGCCCGACAGGGCGCGGCCGCCGACGCCGACGACCACGGCCGCCGTCGGCTCGGCCGTCTCGGCCTGGAACATCTCGCGGCGCGGCATGACGATGTGGACGCGGGCGGAGTTGATGCCGCGATAGGCCAGGATGGTGCGCGCCAGCTCGCCTTCCAACGCGCGCTTCTCATTGAGGTTTTGCTGGAATTCGGTCTGACCCAGCACCGACTGGTTGTCGAAGATCTCGTAACCGACCGAGCCGGAGGTCACGAGGCCCTTGGACGCCACCAGCATACGGGCCGTGCCGACCTCGTCGCGGTGGACCATGATGGTCGAGCCGTCGCCGCGGCTGGCGTATTTCACGCCCGCCTGGTCCAGAGCCTGGGTGATTTCGCCGGCTTCCTGAAGATCGAGATTGGAATACAGCAGGGCGTCCGGCGCCTGGCCGATGCGCAGCATCACGGCCACAAGCACCGCCGCCACACCGGCGGCGACGCCCAGCACCACGGTCAGACGACCGATCCCAAACCGTTGCAACGCCGCTGTAAAGCCGCCCACGCGTCCCCGCCCAGATACTGGCGGGAGTCACCGATCCGCCCGCTAGGCAGAAAGTGCCGCCCGCATGGTAAATGGGGCGTTAAGTGCTGAAATTTGAATGCCGTCATCCTCTGGTCCGAGCCGAGGATGACGGCGTGTGGGCGTCAGGCCGCGACCCGGGCCTCGCACTTGTGGCCGGCCGCCGCCTGGATGCGGGCCTCGGCGATGGCGTCGGCGATCTCGTGCGTCGGGCGCTGCTCGATGGCCGAACGCTCCAGGATCTCTTCCAGCGTCTCCATCAGTCGGGCCAGCTTGCCCTCGACCCAGGCCGGATCGTAGGCGCCGCCGCTCTGGCGGGCCTTCATCTCGGAGGCGACGTTGATGATGCCGCCGCCATTGACGACATAATCGGGCGCATACAGCACGCCGCGGTCGAACAGGGCCTGGCCGATGTCGGCCGTCGCCAATTGATTGTTCGCGGCGCCGACCACGGCCTTGACCGTCAGCCGGTCCAGCGTCTCGGGGTTCAGCGTCGCGCCCAGGGCGCAGGGGGCGTAGATGTCGGCCTGGACGTCATAGATGGCTTCCGGCGCCACGATCTCGGCGCCGGTGCGGGCGGCGACTTCCCTCAAAAGGGCGGTGTTGACGTCGGTCATGACCAGCTTGGCCCCGGCCTTGTGCAGCTTGTCGGCCAGATAGCCGCCGACGTGGCCGATGCCCTGGATTGCGACGGTCAGGCCGGTCAGGTCATCCTGCTTCCACAACCGACGGGCGGCCACCAGGGTCGAGCGGAACACGCCCTCGGCGGTGACCGGGCTGGGATCGCCCGAGGCTTCCGGTCCGTCGCTCAGGCCCAGGACATACGGCGTCTCCTTGCGGGCCTCGGCGATGTCGGCGACCGACACGCCCACGTCCTCGGCCGAATAATAGCAGCCGCCCAGGGTGTTCAGGGCGCGGCCGAAGGCATGGAACAGCTCGGGGGTCTTCTGGGTGCGGCTGTCGCCGATGATGACCGACTTGCCGCCGCCCATCTCCAGATCGGCGACGGCGTTCTTGTAGCTCATGCCCTTGGACAGGCGCAGCACATCCTCCAGCGCCTCGGCCGACGAGGCGTAGTCCCACATGCGGCAACCGCCGACGGCCGGGCCGCGCGCGGTCGAGTGCACCGCAACAATGGCCTTCAGACCTGTTTTTTCATCGAAAAAGCTGTGGACACCTTCGTGATTCGCGAAGGACGGAGAATCGAACAGCGTCTTGCCCATAATAGGCCTTTCCTGGGGTTTTATTTTTCTTTGCGCGCCAAATACGCCGATAGCGGGGCGGCGGCAAGTTGGGGCTTATCGCTGGGCGGAGCGATATAGGCCGCCCAGAACCGGTTCCGGGCCGGACGGCAAGGGGTCGGACGGGTTCAGGAAAAAGGCCAGAGCGTCGCGATAGACCGTCTCGGCGTTCAGATCGCGGTTCAGCAGATGACGCCCCTGCGGATACCAGGCGGTGCGCAGGTTCGGCGCGTCGCCCGCCTGCTCCAGGGCGCGCCGCATCGGTCCCTTGGTCACGACCCGGTCATCGGCCCCATACATCAGCAGGGTCGGTCGATGCATCCGGCCCAGACGGGTCGAGGCCGTCTCCATCAGGTCCACCAGGCCGGACAACGCGTCGAACCGGGTCTGGACGATGCTGGCCGGATCGCGGCCATTGCGGATCAACTCGATCATATTGTCCGAGGCCAGGATGCGGCGGGTCACAAAGGCGGGCGTGCCCACGGCGTGGTCGCCCATGGCGCGGGCCGCGACCCACAGGGCCGCTCCGTTCAACGGCCCTTGGCTGGACCAGCCCCAGACCCCTGGGGCCAGCAGCAGCACGCGGTCGGCGTCGGGCGGGTCGTCCGAGGCGAAGGCGGCGATCGCGACCGAACCGCCCATGCTTTCTCCCACCACGACCACGGGAACGCCTGGCCGCGCGGCGCGGACCAGGGCCGTGACGTCGCGCAGGTCGTCGGCCATGACCGTCTCTCCGGCCCAGACGCCCTTGCCCGGCGAACGGCCGAAGCCGCGCTGGTCATAGGCCCAGGTCTCGACCCCGTGTTCGGCCCACCAGGGTCCGGCCAGGCGGAAGGCGGCGTAGGAATCGTTCATGCCGTGCAGGGCCACCACCACCGCGCGCGGCGGCCCCTCGGGCGACCAGCGCAGATAGGACAGGCGCGCGCCGTCACGAACCACCAGGGCCTGATCCTCGATATGCGGCCCGGCGAACCCTGGCGGGGGCGCCAGCGGCGTCTGCGTCATCGGCGCGGCGCAGGCCGAGAGCGCCAGGCTGAACAGAACGAGGATCCGTCTCATGCCAACACCTCGCGCACCCGCGCCCGCAAATGCGGCACGACCTCGGCCTCGAACCACGGGTTCCGCCGCAGCCAGGCGCTGTTGCGCCACGAGGGATGCGGCAGGGGCAGGATGGCCGGACCATAGTCGCGCCAGGCGCGCACCGTCTCGGTCATGGTCGCCTTCGCCCGATCGCCCAAGGCCCAGGTCTGCGCATGACCACCGACCAGCAGCGTTAGTTCCACGTTCGGCAGATTCGCCAGCAGCCGCGGCCGCCACAGAGCCGCGCAGCGTGGCGGCGGCGGATAATCCCCCCCTTTCGGGGCCGTGCCCGGATAGCAGAAGGCCTGCGCCGCCACGCCCAGGCGCGGGTCGGCATAGAAGGTCTGATCGTCCACGCCCATCCAGTCGCGCAGCCGGTCGCCGGAAGGATCGGTGAACGGCAGACCGCTCTCATGCACCCGCCGCCCCGGCGCCTGGCCGCAGATCAGCAGGCGGGTCTGGGCCGAGACCATGACCACGGGGCGCGGCATATGCGGCAACACGTCCGCGCAGGCGCGGCAGGCGCGGATATCGTCGAGCAGCGAGTCCAGTGCTTGAGGCTCACCCTCCCGCTCATCCTGGCGACCCGCAGGGCGGCGCACAGCGCCAAAGCGGGGCCCCAGTGATTTGGGCGATGACCGCGGAAGGACTGAACGGGAAGGCGATCCCACGATCTGCCTCACAAAAGGACTGGGTCCCGGCTCGCCGGGAGAGCGGAAATTCTATTGTCCATCGCCCTCGTCGGCGACGGACGGCAAGGCGGCCCTGGCGGCGGCGGCTTCCTCGGCCGTCGGGTGGCGCAGGCGGATGACCCCCTTCATCTGGGCCGGATCGATGGGCTTGCCCTTCTTGGTGATGGTCAGCCGACCCTGACGCATCAGGGCCAGCGCCGTCGCCTTCACGCGCGGCAACATCCGCTGCCACTGTTCGGGTTGAAGGGCCTTGGCCACGTCGGAGGGTTCGATGCTCTTGCCGTTGTCGCCCCTGGGGTCGACGGCGGACAGTTTTTCGAAGATGGCGGATTCAATCGGGTCGCTCATCGCGTCTATATGCGACATCCACGGCGCGGAAAGAAGGCGGAGTCCGCCTCGGGCCGCGCGACCGCACGTTAGACGAAGGAAAAATCATGGTCGGCAAGGTCACGGTGACACAGGGCGAGTTCGCCGGCTGGAAGACCTATGACACCCACGGCACCTTCGATCAGGTGGTGGGACCCTTCTATTTCCGGCCCGACCCCGACGGCCGGATGCGCTGCGCCTTCCGGGCCGAGGCCAAGCACATGAACATGGGCGGGCGGATGCACGGCGGCTGTCTGATGACCTTCGCCGACATCGCTCTGTTCCAGACCGCCTATCAGGAGATGGAGGGCAAGAACGGCGTGACCGTGCAGTTGGACTCCACCCTGGTCGACGGCGTCTATGAAGGCGAACTGGTCGAGGCGACCGGCGAGGTAGTGCGCGCGGGCGGGTCGCTGATCTTCGTGCGCGGCCAGATCACGGTGGGGACGCGGACGGTGATGACGTTTTCCGGCGTCATTCGGAAATTCACGCCGCGCGGCTGAACCGTGTCACCAACATCAGGATTCCGGACGCGATCGCCGCTCCCCACAACGCCGTCAGTCCCACCGCCCCATAGCTGAGGGCGCCCAGAAGGGCGCCGCCCGTCAGTCCCGCCCACAACGCCAGATATGGCCGAAACGCCCAGGGATCTCCTCCCCGGACGGCGCCCGCCAGGGCCTGGCCCAGCTTGACCAGGGTTCCGGTCATATAGGTCAGACTGACGCCGACCTCCCCGTTTCTGAGAAAGACGGAATTCTCGACCGCCATGGCCAGCACCATCAGGGCGATCGTGATCGGCGCCAGCCCGGTTGCGTCCGTGCCGGCGGCGGCGGCCAGCAAGGCGGTCTCCAAAGCCAGTACCCGGCTGCGCGAGCGGGGGCCGCCCGATCCGGCCACTAGAGCGCCCATCATGGAGCCGACCACGAACAGAGACAGCAAGGCCGCGGCCGTTGCCGCCGCCGTCCAGTCGGCCTGTGCGAGATCGGCCGCCAGCCGAGTGGAGTTGCCGCTCATGAACGAAACGAACAGCCCGCCCAATTGGAGAAAGCCCAGACTGTCCACATAGCCCGCAAGGGCGGCCAGCAGGATCGCCAACCCTCGATCCGGCGCAGCTAACCCTTTCAAACCCCCGCACCCGCCGCAGGCCGCGCCTTGGCGGCCTCGAACCAGCGGTTCAGGTGCGTCAGCTCCTCGGGCGGGCGGTATTTGATCAGCCGCGCGAAATCCAGGCCCACGGCCGCCACCACGTCGGCGATGGTGAAGCGGTCGGCGGCGATCCAGTCGCGGGCGGCCAGGCGACGATCCAGCGAACGCATGTATTTCTCGGCCGTCACGCGATTGTATTCGGCCAGATGCGGCATCTGGGTCGCCTCCAGCGCGGCCAGGGCCGGGTGGGTGTGGCGCACGTTCAGCATGATCGGATTAGCCAGATAGAATTCGCAGCGGCGGGTCCACATCTCGATCATCGCCTGTTCGGCGGCGTCGCGGCCGAACAGGTTCGGCTCAGGATGCAGGGCCTCCAGATAGCGGCAAATGGCCAGCGACTCGGTCAGGCAGGCGCCGTCGTCCAGCTCCAGCGCCGGAACGTGGGGCACGCCGAATTTGGCGCGGTAGTCCGGGGTGCGGTGTTCGCCGGCCAACAGATCGACTTCGACGATCTCGACGCCCTCGATCCCCTTCTCGGCCATGACCCAGCGGACCCGGCGCGGGTTGGGCGCGCGATAGGAGGTGTAGAGCTTCATGGCGCGTCTCCGTTGCCTGTCGCGACGGCTATCAGGCGAAGATGGCGGCGGGCAAGGCGCCGACGACGCAGGCGGTCATCAGCGTCGCCAGGAAGCCGGCGAACAACGCCTTCCACACCATGCCCAGCACCTCTTCGCGCCGCTCGGGCATCAGCACCGACAGGCCGGTCACCGTGATGCCGACCGAGCCGATGTTGGCGAAGCCGCAGAGCGCATAGGTCATCAGCATCCGCGTGCGCTCGGTCATCTCGCCGACGGGGATCTTGCCCAGTTCGATGAAGGCGACGAACTCGGTCAGGGTCAGTTTGACGCCCAAGAGCCAACCGGCCTTGCCCGCCTCGGTCCAGTCGACGCCGGTCAGCCAGGCGACGGGCATGAACACCCAGCCCAGCACCCGCTCGACCGTCACATGGTCGCCGAACAGCCAGAAGCCGCCCAGCATGACGTTGACCAGCGCCACCAGCGCCACGAACACGATCAGCACCGCCGAGATGTTCAACACCACCATCAGGCCGTCGGCCGTGCCCTTGACGATGGCGTCGATGGCGCTGTCGTATTTCAGAGCGGAATCGTAGTCGGCGGCGTGTCCGCCCTCTCCGGCCTTTTCGGGAATGATGATCCGGGCCAGCAGCACCCCGGCGGGCGCCGAGACGATGGAGGCGACCAGCACATGGCCCGCCGCGTTCGGCAGAACGGCCGACAGGATGGCGGCATAGGCCACCATGGTCGAACCGGCCACGGTCGCCAGGCCGACGACCATCATCAGGAACAGTTCCGACCGGGTCAGCTTGTCCAGATAGGCGCGGATGACGATGGGGCTTTCGATCATGCCCAGAAAGATGTTGGCCGCCACCGCCAGGGCCGAGGCCCCGCCCAGGCCCATGGTCTTCTGGAACAGGATGCCGAAGCCGTGGGTGATCCACTTCAGGATCTTCCAATGCCACAGCAACGCCGACAGGGCCGAGATCACCAGGATCAGCGGCAGCACCTGAAAGGCGAAGGTGAACAGGGCGCCGTCGTTGGTCACCGCATAGGGTTGGTCACCGCCCGCCAGATAGCCGAACACGAACCGGGTCCCGTGATTGGTCGCCGTCGCCAGACCATCGACCGCCCCGGTGATGGCCGCCAGCACGCCCTGCGAACCGGGAATGGCGAACAGGGCCAGCACCAGCCCCGCCTGCACGGCGATCGCCCCCAGCGTCAGCCGCCAGGGAAAGGCGCGCCGGTTCTCCGACAGGCCCCAGCAGGCCGCGACGATCACCAGCAGGCCCAGCAGGCTCTGTAGGTTCAGGGTGCTGAACATCGGCAGGCGACTCCGGTTGGTCGCATCTTGTCGCCGGTGCGTCCCAAACTCGCAAGCGCGGCGTCAGTCCAGTCGGAACAGGCGATCGAGGCTGTATCGGCCCGGTCCCTGGCCGACCAGGAACAGCAGGGGACCCAGCCAGAGAAGATGGGTCGGCCAGCCCATCGGAACGACGAACAACTGGATCACCAGGGTCATGACGATCAGGCCCAGGGCCGACAGTCGCGTGGCCAACCCCAGGACGATCAGGATCGGGAAAAGATGTTCGGCGTAGGCGGCCAGATAGGCGGCGACATCCGGCGGCAGCAGGGGAACCCGATACTCCTCCGCGAACAGATAGCGGGCGCCGGCCGACAGGGTCAGCCACCCCTCGACCTTGGTCCGTCCGGCCAGGAAGAACGGCGACGCGATGGCGACGCGCATCACAAAAGTTGTCAGGTCGGCCGGAAAGGGCGCGCCCAGGCGAGCGTTCAATCGGGCGATGGCGGTCGTCACGATTCGGCCTCCTCGGTTTGGGCGGCCAGCACCTGAAACGCCAGCAGGCGCGCGAACAGTCGGGGTCCCTGAACCGGATCGCTCTGGGCCGCCATCAGCGCGACCCCGAGCGGGCGACCGAGACGGCAGGCGTCCAGGAACACCCATTCCTCGCGGTTCAAGCGCCGGGCGACGACGACCTGCTCACGCCGATAGATCAGCAAACCCTGGGTCTTCGCGCGCCAGGCCAGAGCGACCGATAGGTCCTGGCTGTCGGGGTAGCGGTGCGCCAGCCAGAGGTCCGGGACGGTCCAATCGAACCAGAACAGTCGCGCCGATCGGTGCAGCCCGGCCGCGTGGCCCGCCAGGCTCGCCCCCGCGCGTGACGCCGCCTCCACGGTCAGAACCGGCGTGTCCGCAGCCAGGTGCGCCTCCGTCCAGGCCCGGTCCAGGCGGGCGCAAGGGGCCAGATAGGGCATGGCGCGCGCGGGCGGAAAGCGTGACAGCCAGTCTGCGAACCCCTCGCCATAGCCCAGCAGGATCGGCGAATCCCCAGGTCGATCATTGATGAAGGCCGACGCCGCAGCGGCGAACCAGGCTTCGCCCACCATCTGCACGATCGTGGGATAGTTGGCGGCCAGGGCGTCGATGCGCCCCTTGGCGACCGTGTTGCGATAGACGGCCATCACGTCGGAGGTCCGATCGGGGTCTCGAAGATGCGTCCGCAGCGCACCGATCTCGCCCGACAACGCGGCGTCGAAGGCGGCGTGAAAACCGGTCATGCCGCGACCTTCCGTTCGCTCAGACGCCCGTCCGCCCGCTCCTGTTCCAGCAGAAGCACGTCGAAGGCGGGAATATCGCCATCGCGTTCGATCAGCGTCGGCCGCGGGCCGGTTCTTGCGATCAGCCGGTCGAACAGCGCCCAGACCGGCTCCGCGACGGGGGCGTCGTGGCTGTCGATCAGTATGGCCTCGCCTCGGATGGGATCGGGCCGATGTCCGGCCAGATGAATCTCGCCGATCAGATCGACCGGCGCCGCGTCGATCCAGGCTTCGGCGTCCAGCCCCATGTTCCGAGCGCTGACATGGACGTTGTTGACGTCGACCAGCAGACCACAGCCGGTGCGGCGACAGATCTCGACCAGAAAGTCGACTTCGTCCCAATCGTGTCCGGCCAGCGGAAGATAGGCGCTGGGGTTCTCGATCAGCAGACGACGGCCGAGGTGGTCCTGGGCCTCCTCGACGTGGGCGCAGACCAGGGTCAGCATCTCCTTGTCGCGGGGAACCGGCAGCAGGTCCGGGTAATAGACGCCGCCACGCCGAGACCATGCCAGGTGCTCGGACACCAGAAACGGTTCGAACCGGTCGATCAGGGCGCGAAACCGCGCCAGATGTGCGCGATCGGGTCTTTCGTCGCCGGCCAGGGACAGGCCGACGCCATGCAGGGACACCGGCCGGCGGTCGCGAATCCGCTCCAGCCATTCCAGGCGGGGACCGCCGTCGGCCATGTAGTTCTCGGGATGAACCTCGAACCAGAGACCGGCCTGGGGTCCGACCGCCGGACAGGCCAGGGCTTGGGCGTAGTGCTGGGGCTTGAGGCCCAGTCCAGCGGTCGGAATTCTGCTCATCTGCGGATCAGCGTCCCGGAATCGGCGCCAGCGAACCCCGGCCCGCCGGCGTCTCGATGCGCGTGCAGGTGCCCTTGGCGACCAGTTTCCAGGCATTGCCCTGATAATCGCGGGTGGAGGTGCCGGCGCAGGTGGTGCCGGGTCCGGCGGCGCAGTCGTTCTGTCCGGCCTTGGCGACGCCGTAGCATTTCTCCATGTCGCCGCGCGGGGCCGGATGATGCGATTGAGCGAATGCGGCGGTCGCGCCGAGGGCCAGAACGGCGCCGGCCCCGGCCAGAATGCGGGCGGTGGGGATCATTGGGTCTTCTCCTGTCGACGACCGCCCATGCGGCGGCCACGTCGGGAGAGTTCGTCGCCCCCCTCGCCCCGGTTACGCCGCCCCCACGAAATTGTTTTCCGCGTTCCGGTCCCAGGTCCTGTAACCTTCTTGCGCGACGCGACGTATGGGTCGAGGCGTGGTCGACAGGGATGCGGAACTCACCGGGCTGATGCTGCGTGGCCTCGACGGCGACGCCGCCGCTTGGCGCGTGCTGCTGACCGAACTGCGCGGATCGCTGACCGTCTATTTTCGTCGGCGGCTCATCGGTCGCGAGGCGGATGCGGAGGACCTGGTGCAGGAGTGTCTGATCGCCATTCACGGAAAGCGGGCGACGTTCGACCGGCGTCTGAGGTTGTCAGCCTGGGTCTTCGCCATCGCCCGTTACAAGCTGATCGATCATCTGCGCAGACAGGGGCGGACCGCGACCGCGCCGCTCGACGACGACGGATCGATCCTGGCCGCGCACACCGTCGAGGACGGCGTGGTCCGCAGGGACCTGGGCCGGCTTCTCTCTATCCTGCCCGATCGACAGCGACGCCTGATCGAGGATGTCCGCCTGGCCGGATTCAGCATGGCCGAGGCGGCGGCCCGCAACGGCTACACCGAGGGCGCGGCCAAGGTCAGCGTCCACCGCGCCATGAAGGTTCTGACCGCCGAGGTGTCCGACCATGAAGACTGACGAACTCATCACGGCCCTGGCCCTGGACGCGCCGCCGGTCCGCCCCGCCGGGCTGTCGATGTCGTGGCTGCTGCTGGCCGCCGCCGTCTCGACGGCGCTGGTGCTGAGCCTGCTCGGCGCTCGCCCCGACCTCGCCCAGGCGGCGCGAGAGCCGGCCCTGTGGCTGAAGGCCGCCTATACGGGCGCCCTGGCTCTGGCGGCGATCCGGCTGGTCACCCGGCTGGGGCGGCCGGGAATGCGGACCGGAGGCGCGACATGGTGGCTTCTCGGCCTCTTCGGATTGGCCTTCGCGGCAGGCGGCGTCGAATTGGCCCTGGCCGCGCCAGACCAGCGACCGACGATCTGGCTGGGATCTTCCTGGCGAGTTTGCAGCCTGAACATTCTTCTGATTTCAGCCGCCGCCGCGCCCTTGATCTGGCTGTCGGCGCGTCGACTCGCGCCCACCCATCCGATGCTCAGCGGCGCCGCGATGGGCGCGACGACGGGCGCCGTGGCCGCGACGGCCTATGGTCTGCATTGCGCCGAGAGCACGGCCGCCTTCACGGCGATCTGGTACAGTCTGGGAATCGCCGCCGCCGCGGCGCTGGGCGCGCTGATCGGCCGGCTCGCTCTGCGTTGGTGAGCAGGCGCGTCCGGCCTGGCGCCGCAAGACGATCACGGCGGCGCGAAGCCCGCCCAAATCAGATCGAACAGGTCATGCCCACGTTCCGGCGGGGTCAGCGCCCTGACCAGCGGCCCAGCTAGGTCAGGCTGACCTCATCGGTGCCTATGGCGTTCGGGTCGCTTCGGCCGACAACAGGAAAACTCTGTTTGGACCGATGGCGACGACGGTCGGCGTGACCGGGACAGGGGCTGCGGCAGGCGTTGTGGTCCGCGCGAAGCGAACGGCGGCGCCGCTTGCACGGCGGTGCACGGCTCTAGGCCTGCCCGCGCACCAACCGGCCATAGTCCTCCATCAGGCCCAGGCTGATGTCGCCGGGCGTGAAGCGGTAGTCGCCGATCTCGCTGACCGGGGTGATCTCGGCCGCCGTGCCGCACAGGAAGCATTCGCTGAAGTCCGCCAACTCTTCCGGCAGGATGTGACGCACCTCGACCTCCAGGCCGCGCGCGGCCAGCATCTCCAGCACCGTCTGGCGGGTGATGCCGTTCAGGATGGCGCCGTCGGCGGGCGGGGTGATCAGGCGGCCGTCCCTGACGAAGAAGACGTTGGCGCCCGTCGCCTCGGCCACATAGCCGCGCCAGTCCAGCAGCATGGCGTCGGCATAGCCGCGTGCGTCGGCATAGTGGCGGTTGATGGTGCCGATCATGTACAGGCCCGCCGCCTTGGCCTCGGTCGGGGCGGTTTCCGGCGAGGGCCGCCGATAAGGCGCCCAGCACAGACGAACGCCCTTCTTCTTGGTTTCGGGATCAAAATAGCTGGGCCAATCCCAGGCGGCGATGGCCACGCGGACGGTCGTGTTATGGGCGGGGACGCTGACCTGTTCCGAGCCGCGCCATGCGATCGGACGCACATAGGCGTCGGTCAGGCCGTTTCTGGCGCAGGTTTCCTTGCAGGCCTCGTTGATCTGGGCCACCGTGAACGGAATCTGGAAGTCGAGCACCTCGGCCGAACGGAACAGACGGTTGGTATGCTCCATCAGCTTGAAGATCTGGCCGTTGTACATGCGCTCGCCCTCGAACACCGAGGAGGCGTAGTGAAGTCCGTGGGTCAAAACGTGCACACGAGCTTCGCGCCAAGGCACGAATTCGCCGTCCATCCAGATCCAGCCGTCACGATCGTCGATAGGAACGAAGGCCATTGAACAACATCTCCCGCGTCGTCCTTGCGGTTAGAGCCGCCTGGACCGTCCAGGTCAACGCCGTCGCGGCCGGAGAGCCGCGATGAGCGGCCGCTCGGGTCCCATCGCTGGTCCCGGCGAGGGCCGCCACCTGCTGGTCGTCGACGACGACGACCGGATTCGCGAGTTGCTGAAGGAGTTCCTGACGCGCGAGGGCTATCGCGTGACCGGCGCGGCGCACAGCGCGGCAGCGCGGCGGCTGATGGAGCTGATCGATTTCGACCTGGTCGTACTGGACGTCATGATGCCGGGCGAAAGCGGGCTGGAGCTGACCACCTGGGTGCGCAACAAGGCCGAACTGTCCAAGACGCCGGTGCTGCTGCTGACCGCGCGCGGCGATCCCGACGACCGTATCGAGGGCCTGTCGCGGGGCGCCGACGACTATATGTCCAAGCCGTTCGAACCGCGCGAGCTGGCGTTGCGCATCGACGCCATCCTGAGACGCACTGGCGGCAAGCCGATGACCCCGCGTGAGATCAAGCTGGGACCGGCCACCTTCGATATGGAACGGCTGGAGCTGATGCGTGACGGCAAGCCGCTGCGGCTGACCGAGGCCGAGGCGCAGTTGCTGAAGACCCTGGCCATTCACGCCCATTCGCCGGTCGAACGCATGACCCTGTCGCCCGACACCGCAGACATCACCGGCCGGGCCGTGGACGTGCAGGTGACCCGTCTGCGACGCAAGCTGGAAACCGATCCGAAGAACCCACGCTACCTCCAGACCGTGCGCGGTGTCGGATATATGCTGGCCCCGGACTGATGCGTCTGTTGCCCGCCAGCCTCTGGCCGCGGTTTCTGAAGCGGCGCCTGCCCACCTCGCTGTGGGGGCGGTCGTTGCTGATCATCGTGCTGCCGGTTCTGGTGATGCAGGCGGCGGTGACCTGGATTTTCTTCGACGCCCATTGGCAGACAGTGACCGCGCGCCTGTCGGAGGGGTTGGCGGGCGATGTGGCCTGGGCGGTCGAAAGCTATGCCGATGATCCGACCGCGCGAAACCTGGCGGTGATCGCCGACCGTGCCGAGCGTTCCATGTCTCTGTCGATCGCGCTTCAGGAGGAGGCGACCCTGCCGCGCGAGCAACAGCGCGGCCAGTTCGGCGTCATAGACCGCACGTTGGAGCAGGCGCTGGCGGGGCGGCTGGATCATCCGTTCTGGTTCTCCACCACCCGCTACCCGGCCTATGTCGACATTCGGGTGCAGCAGCCGCAGGGCGTGCTGAGGATCATCGCCCCGCGCGAGCGCGCGGTGGCGACCCAGGCCCACATCTTCGTGTTGTGGCTGATGGTGGCGACCGTGCTGCTGTTGGGGGTGGCGGTGCTGTTCATCCGCAACCAGGTGCGGGCCATCGAACGGCTGGCCAGCGCAGCCGAGGCCTTTGGACGCGGCGAGACCGTGCCGACCTTCAAACCGCATGGCGCGCGCGAGGTGCGGGCGGCGGCGACCGCCTTTCTGGCCATGCGCGACCGCATTCAAAGGCACATTGACCAGAGGACGGCGCTGCTGGCCTCAGTCAGCCACGACCTGCGAACGCCCCTGACCCGGCTGCGTCTGGAGTTGGCCCTGGCCCCGCCCTTCAAACGCCAGGCGGCCATGAAGGGCGACCTGGACGAGATGGAGCATATGATCGACGAATATCTGGCCTTCGCGCGCGGCGAGACCGGAGAAGCGGCCCAGACGGTCGATGTCGGCGCCTTGCTCAAGGCCGCCGGAGAAGACGCCAAACGGGTCGGCGCCGAGGTCGAGGTGGCGGCGCCCGAGGCCCTGACGGCCAGCCTGCGGCCGATGGCCTTCAAACGCGCGCTGATGAATCTGGCGAGCAATGCGGCGGCGCATGGAGAGCACGTGCGGCTGACGGCGCGCTCCTTGCCCTCGGGCGGGCTGGAGATTGCGGTTGAGGACGATGGGCCGGGGATTCCAGACGATATGCACGAAGAGGCGTTTCGCCCCTTCTCGCGGCTGGACGAGGCGCGCAACCAGAACCGCAAGGGGGTCGGCCTGGGCCTGGCCATCGCGCGAGACGTGGCGCGCGGCCACGGCGGCGACATCACCCTGGCGCGCAGCGACTTGGGCGGCTTGAAGGCGTTGGTGCGGTTGCCGGGCTAAGAGCGCCACGACCTTCCCGCGCCCAAGGTCGTTGATCACGTTTCGCGGCGGCGGCTGGCGCCGGATCGCATCCGGGACCATGTTCAAGCAGAAATTGGGAGTTTCGCCATGCGTCGTTTCGCCTTCATCGCCCCGCTCGCCGCTGTCGTGGCTATGGCCGCCACGGCCCAGGCCCAGACCGAACCGCGCGTCACCGTGACGCTGGGACCACGGGTTCAGGCCGAGGTTCGAAATCTGGGTGAACGCGAGGTCGCCCAACAGGTCGACCGGTTGTCCGATGTCGTCAGCCGCGCGGTAGCCGAATCCGGCCGGTACGAGGGCGCCGAAGTGCGCCTGATCGTGACTGATCTAAAGCCCAATCGTCCGACCATCGAACAGGTCGCGCGCACGCCTGGGCTGTCGGCCGTCGACAGCCTCAGCATCGGCGGCGCCGAGGTCGAGATCGAGGTGGTGCGGCCGAACGGAGACCGATCGACCGGACGCGTCGACTATTTCTCGAACAGTCTGGCCGAGGTGCGTGGCTTCTCCACCTGGCAAGATGCCGACCGCGCCTATACCCGCGTGGCGTCGCGTCTGGCCGAAGGGCGGATCTGAAGACGTCCTTCCGCCCTTCCGGGAGCAGAGATCACGGCCGCGACAGGTCTTGCGCGCGCGCTCTGGCTGCGGCGACGGCCGCAGACGCCGCCGCCTCCAGGCCCGCCCCTTCCAGCGCCTTCAGACCCGCCTCTGTCGTGCCGCCGGGTGAGGCGACGCGGGCGATCAGGGCGTCGATCGTCTCCGCCCCCTCCAAACCGGCGGCGGCCGAACGGACCGTCGCACGGGCCAGGTCGGCGGCGACGGCGGACGGAAGGCCCTGGGCCACGCCGGCTTCGGCCAGGGCGCGCGTGAAGGCGAAGACATAGGCAGGACCCGATCCGGCCAGCGCGGTGACCGCGTCCATCATCGCCTCGTCGGGAATGTCGACGACCGCGGCGACCGGGGCGAACAGGGATCGGGCGACGGCGGCCGCCGCGACATTCGCGCTCCACAGGCCCGCTACGCCCTTGCCGACGGCAACGCCCGTGGTCGGCATGACACGGGCGACGGGACCGGAAAAGGCGGCCGTCAAGTCGACGCCGCGCACCCCGGCCATGACCGAGATGATGGGCGCGTCCCCGATCTTCGGGGCAAGGTCGCTCGCGACATCGCGCCATGTCCCCGGTTTGACGGCCAACACCACGGCGCGGGCGCCGGACAGGGTTTCGGGCGGCGGGTTGATGCGCGCACCCGCGGCTCGTGCGGCCTCGGCGCCGGGCTTGTCGGACGGAGTCAGGATGATCAGGTCGCGCGCATCGACCGCGTCGCTGGCCAGCCAGCCTTCGACCAGGGCCGAGCCGAGGCGGCCGCAGCCGACGAGGACGATATTCAGCGGGTTGCTCATCCGACCTTCCGTTCATCCCCGTGAAAGCCGGGACGAACGGACTGTATCAGGCGCTGCCGACGGTTTCGAACAGGCAGGCGGCCAGGGCGTCTTCAGCCTTCTTCATGCCCTTGGCCATGAAGCGGAAGGCCGGATAATAGCGGTCGGCGGCCTCGATGGCGGCGTCGATCATCGAGGCGGCCTGGCCCAGGGTCGGGCGCTCGCCATGCGGCAGGGCCAGGCTGTGACGAAAGACGATCTCGCCCTCGTCCGGCCAGACCTCGAAATGACCCAGCCAGGTACGCTGATTGATCAGGCCGGTCAGTTCATAGACGGCGGCGCGACGCGACTTGGTGATGCGCAGATCCAGGGCGCAGCACAGTTGCAGACAGTCGCCTTCGGGTCGCCAGGCGAACCACAGTTCATAATCCTTCCAGTCCCCGGCCAGGGCGAAGGCCAGATCGCCGTCGTCGGTGCGGTCGAAGGGCAGATTTTCCGCGTTCAGGACATGTTCGACCACATCCAGCGGATCCATCGGCACGTCGATCTCTTCGGGGCGGGCTGCGTCCATCAGGCGACGGTCCTTGGAAAGGGGCGCTTCGGCCGCGACTCACGACCGATGCCGGAACGGTAGGCGTGTTCGCGGATTCGTCTCAACCGGCTGCGTCTCCGGCGGGAGTTGAGCCTGTGGACGTTCCCTTTTTGGGTTTCGTGACCGTTTTCAAACCGGCGATTTCCGTGCGCAGGGCCGCGATCTCGGCCTTCAGGGCGTCGAACTCGTCGCGACGGACCAGATCCAGTTCCGCCACCATGCGGTCGGTCTGGGCGCGAAAGGCGGCCTTGGCCTCTTCCCCCGCCGACTGAGCCAGGCCCATGGCGCCGGTGGTCATCTTGGACAGCTCGTCGAGAATCGGATTGCGGGTCTGCATCGAAGGCTCCGGTCCGGCCGCGCCGGGAATCTTGGATAAGGGTCCGTCGAATATGGTGAACGCGGTCTTAACCGCCATGCGGCCGATGGTCGTCGTGACTCGCCTCTTGGGGGCGACGCGCGCGACGACGCTTGCTAAAGGGCGAAGTGAAGCCTCGACGCCAAAGGAGCCTCCGTGGTCTTTCCCGAGTTCGACCCCGTCCTGATCTCGATCGGCCCCCTGCCCATTCGCTGGTACGCCTTGGCCTATGTCGCGGGCATCGTGCTGGGATGGTGGTACGCCGCCAAACTGGTGAAGACCGAGCGGGTCTGGGCGCCGAGCAGGCCGCCGATCAACGGCGCCCAGTTGGATGACCTGGCCCTGTGGATCACGATCGGCATCATCCTGGGCGGGCGGCTGGGCTACGCCCTGTTCTACAAGCCGGTGATGTTCGCCCAACTGGTCACGGGGCAAACCTGGGGCGAACGGTTCGAACTGTTCCAGATGTGGACCGGCGGCATGAGCTTCCACGGCGGCTTCCTGGGCGTGGCCGTGGCCGTCATCTGGTTCGCGCGCAGGCACAACGCCAGCCTGCTGTCCCTGGGGGACCTGATCGCGCCCGTCGCGCCGATCGGCCTGTTCTTCGGCCGCATGGCCAACTTCATCAACGGCGAACTGTGGGGGCGGATCACCGATGCGCCCTGGGCCATCCGCTTCTGCAACAACCGCATATTGGAAACCTATGGCTACTGCCCGGCGGGCGACGCGCCGCGCCATCCCAGCCAGTTGTACGAGGCGGGGCTGGAGGGGCTGGTGTTGTTCGGCCTGCTGTGGCTGGCGGTCTGGAAATGGCGGCTCTTGAGCAAGCCCGGCTATGTCACTGGCCTGTTCCTGCTGGGCTATGGCCTGGCGCGGGCGACGCTGGAGAATGTGCGTCAACCGGACGCGGGGCTGGAGAACCTGCCGCTGCATCTGACCATGGGCATGATCCTGTCGATCCCCATGATCATCATCGGCGCATGGCTGGTCTGGCGCGCCTGGAGCCGACCGCCCGCCCGGGGTTGATGCGGTGTCGTTGAGGGCGCGGCTGGCGCGCGAGGTCGTCCTGACCGGCCCGATGACGGTGGCCGACTATGTCACGCGCTGCCTGCACGATCCGCAGGACGGCTATTACGCCGCCCGCCCGGCCCATAGAACGATTCTGGGCGAAGGCGGGGACTTCATCACGGCGCCCATGATCAGCCAGATGTTCGGCGAACTGATCGGGCTTTGGGCGGTTGAACTGTGGTCGCGGCTGGGGGCGCCGGATCGGTTCCGCCTGGTCGAGGTTGGGCCGGGCGACGGAACCTTGATGGCCGACGCCCTGCGCGCCGCACGCTTGGCGTCGCCGTTCCTGGAGGCTTGCGACCTGGTGCTGATCGAGCCGTCGGTACCGCTGCGCGAGATGCAGGCGAGGCGGCTGGCCGACGGCGATGTCGAACCGCGTTGGGTGTCTGGACTGGACAAGATCGAAACCGACGCCCCCATCATTCTGATCGCCAATGAGGTGCTGGATTGCCTGCCCGCACGCCAGTTCGTGAAAACCGAAGATGGTTGGGCCGAGCGGCGCGTGGGGGTCGATGACGACGGCGGCCTGGTGTTCGGTCTGGTGAAGCCCAGCGCAGGCTTCATCAAGCCGGATTTCGACGTTGCGCCGGGCCAGGTGATCGAAATCTCCGAGGCTCAGGCCGGGTTCGGGCGGGCGGTCGGGGAATTGGTCAAGGCGGCGACGGGCGCGGCCCTGCTGATCGACTACGGCCGGACGCGGCCTGGCGCGGGCGACACCCTTCAGGCCCTGTATCGGCATGAAAAGGTCGATCCCTTGGTCGAGCCGGGCCAGGCGGACCTGACGCAATGGGCCGACTTCCCGACCGTTCTGGAAGCGGCGGTGCGGGCCGGGGCCGATGTGACCGGCTGCCTGGACCAGGGCGAATTCCTGCACCTTTTGGGGATCGAAGCGCGGGCCGAAAGGTTGAAGCAAGGGCGGCCGGACGCCGCGGCCGTCATCGACCGCCAGGTGAACCGACTGACGGCCCCGGACCAGATGGGCGAACTGTTCAAGGCGGCGGCGGTGTTCGCCCCGCACGGCCTGGTGGTCCCAGGCTGGGAGGATTGACCATGCTGGAGCCGATCACCCACCCCCTGCTTGCGCGCGCGGGCGTCCGGCACGGCTTTTTCACCCGCGCGGGCGGGGTTTCAGCGGGACTCTATGCGGGTCTGAACACCGGCGTGGGGTCCAGCGACGACTCAACCGCCGTAGCCGAGAACCGGCGGCGCGTGGCCCAGGTCATGGGCGGCGTCCCCGATGATTTCGCCGCCTGCTATCAGGTGCACTCCGCCGTGGCGCGCGTGGCCGAGACGGGCTGGAAGGGCGAGCGGCCCGAAGGCGACGCCAGCGTCACCGCCGCCCCCGACGTGATCTGCGCCGTCCTGACCGCTGACTGCGCCCCGGTGTTGCTGGCCGACGCCGAGGCGGGCGTGGTCGCCGCCGTCCATGCGGGCTGGAAGGGTGCGCTCGACGGCGTGGTGCACAGCGCGGTTTCAGCCATGCAGGCGCTGGGGGCCGAACCGGGGCGGACAGTCGCCGTGGTCGGGCCATGCATCGCCCAGTGCAGCTATGAGGTCAGCGCCGACTACCAGGCGCGATTCGAGCATCATGATCCCGGCAGCGGGCGGTTCTTCGCGTCGGGCGCGACGGCCGACAAGCGCCAGTTCGATCTGCCGGGCTTCGTCCTGTGGCGACTGGAGCAGGCCGGCGTCGGCGAAGCGGCCTGGACCGGCGACGACACCTGGGCGGACGAGACGCGCTTCTATTCCAACCGTCGGGCTTTCCAGCGCGGAGAAGCGGATTTCGGACGGATGATGAGCGCGATCCGCCTGGGCTAGGCGGCTCAGCCCGCCTGGGCCAATTGCTCGACGCGGGTGACTTCGCGCCATGCGTCCGGCTGGGCCAGCAGGGCGCGGACCAGCTTGTTGTTGAGGGCGTGGCCCGCCTTGACGCCCTCGTAGCGGCCGATCAGCGGCGCACCCAGGACATAGAGGTCGCCGATGGCGTCCAGAGCCTTGTGGCGCACGAACTCGCGCTCCATGCGCAGGCCGCCGGGATTCAGAATCTCGTCGCCGTCGATGACCACGGCGTTCTCCAGAGACCCGCCGCGGGCCAGGCCCGCCTGACGCAGGGCCTCGACCTCATGGGCGAAGCCGAAGGTGCGGGCGGCCATGATCTCGTTGCGGAAGGTGTCTTCATCGACGACGAAATCGACCACCTGATTGCCGATGACCGGGGTCGGGAAGTCGATCTCGAACCGCATTTCGTATCGGTCGCAGGGCAGCAGCGTCGCCGACTTGTCGCCCTCCTCCACCTGGATCGGCTTCAGGATTTCGATGTAGCGCACCGGCGCCGACTGGCGACGGAAACCCGCGCGATCCAGCAGTTGGACGAATTGCAGGGCCGAGCCGTCCAGGATCGGCAGTTCCGGCCCGTCCACCTCGACCACGGCGTTGGCCACGCCCAGGGCGCAGAAGGCGGCCATCAGATGCTCGATCGTCGACAGACGCACGCCCGCCGCATTCTCGATCATGGTGTTCAAGCGCGCGTCGATGACCACATCGCCGGACACAGGAATGCGGTTGTCGCGGTCGTGGATGTCGGTGCGAACGAAGACGATGCCGGTTCCCGGCGGCGCCGGGCGCACGGCCAGGCGCACGCGCTGGCCGGTGTGAACGCCCACGCCGGCGATGATCGCGGGCGCGACAAGCGTCTTTTCACGGTGATCGGTCGTACGCGGCAAACTGAAACTCGCTGTCTTCGAAACTGTCCGCGTCTGCGCACGGATCAGCGCCCCATCGACCCTCTAATGGCGAGACGGCAAGTGAGAAACGAAACTCGGGTTTCGGATTGTTTCGTTTTGGGATGAAGCAAGGCCGCAGGCGTTGGGCGGCCGCACGCGGAAAAGGGCGATCCCGTCGTCGGGACCGCCCCTCTCGGAACCTATCGTCTTTGGTCCAAAGCCCTAGTTGGCCAGACGACGCAAGAAGGACGGGATTTCCAGATCGTCGTCGGCCTGGCCCAGCTCGGGCTCCTGGATCACCGGCTGCGTCGCGGCGGCCGAGGCGCGAGGAGCCTGGCGCGGGGCATAGGTCGGCGCGGGCGGCGGGGTCCGCTTGCCGCGGCCGAACAGGCTCCACCCCGACTTGCGGTGATGATCGCTGTCGTCGGCGTAGTCGTCGACCTGCGGGGCGGCGACCGGCTCCCGCACGCTGGCGGCGGCGCGGTCCATATAGAGGTCGCCCTGGACGGCCGATGCGGCCTCGGCCGGTGCGACGGCGCGGGCGGCGGGAACGGCCTCATATTCCTCGACCCACGGATCGACGATCGGCTCCAGGGCGCGCGGCGCTTCGGCGGCGTGGATCACCGGCTCGGGGCGGATATCCGGCAGCGGCGCCGCAGCAAAGGTCGGCTGGACAACCGGGCCTTCCACACGCGGAGCGGCCGCACGCATCGGCTCGGCGGCGCGAACGGGTTCGGCCGGAGCCGAGGCGTACAGCGGAGCCGGGCGACGGGCGTCCAGCGGGCGGGTCGCGGCGACCGGCTCCTGCTTGCCCATCGAAGCCTCGTCCATGCCCGTGGCGACGACCGAGACGCGGATCTTGCCGTCCAGGGCCGGGTCGAAAGCAGCGCCGAAGATGATGTTGGCGTCGGCGTCCACCTCGGCCGAGATGGCGTTGGCGGCCTCGTCGACCTCCAGCAGGGTCATGTCCATGCCGCCGGTGATGTTGACCAGCACGGCCTTGGCGCCCTTCAGCGAGGTCTCGTCCAGCAACGGATTGGCGATGGCGTTCTGGGCCGCCAGCAGGGCGCGGTCGTCGCCCGTGGCCTCGCCGGTGCCCATCATGGCCTTGCCCATCTCGCTCATCACGGCGCGGACGTCGGCGAAGTCGAGATTGATCAGGCCCGGCAGGATCATCAGATCGGTGATCGAGCGCACGCCCGAATGCAGCACCTGGTCGGCCATGCCGAAGGCGTCGGCGAAGGTGGTCCGCTCATTGGCGACGCGGAACAGGTTCTGGTTCGGAATGACGATCAGGGTGTCGACATAGCGTTGCAGCTCGGCGATGCCCGAATCCGCCAGGCGCATACGGTGACGTCCTTCGAAGGTGAAGGGCTTGGTCACGACGCCGACGGTCAGGATGCCGCGGTCGCGCGCGCATTTGGCGATGATAGGCGCCGCGCCGGTGCCGGTGCCGCCGCCCATGCCGGCGGTGATGAAGACCATGTGCGCGCCTTCCAGGTGCGCATGAATCTCGTCGGCGGATTCCTCGGCCGCGTTCATGCCGACCTCGGGATGGGCGCCCGCGCCCAGGCCCTGGGTGATGGTCGCGCCCAACTGGATGCGGCGATCCGTCTTGGCGAAGCTGAGATGCTGGGCGTCGGTGTTGGCGACGACGAACTCGACCCCTTCGAGACCGGCGTCGATCATGTTGTTGACGGCGTTGCCGCCTGCCCCGCCCACGCCGAAGACGACGATGCGAGGCTTCAATTCCGTAGCTTCAGGACGCACCAGAGAAAGAGACATATTCGTTCCGACCTTCCGACCCTGCCCTTCGGACACCCGCGAAATCCCGCCGATTCGCCAGTGGTTACGAGCGTCTTAATGAAACGCCCGTCGGCGTTAAGAGAAGGTTACCCGATAGCTTGAGTCGGACCTCTGGCGAGCGATTTCGTTAACCATCGCCACGAATTTCCGTTCACAAACAGGCAAAGAAGAAGGGGCGGCCCTTTCGGACCGCCCCCAGTCTCAAACCGAAGTCTGACTGCGGATTAGAACTTGGCGTTCATGCCCAGGAAGAAGCGACGGCCATAGAGGTCGTAGTCTTCCAAGGCCCCGGCGCCGATGTAGGCCGAGATGTCAGGATCGCGGTTCATGATGTTGGTGACGCCGCCGCGCAGGGTGATGCGATCATTCAGCTCATAGCGGAAGTTCACATCGTGCTGCACCCAACTGCCGTTCTCCAGCAGGTAGTACGGACGCACGTCGGGGTCGTTCGCCAGCGCTTCGACGTCGTTGAACTCGGTCGAGGCGATGGCGTCGATGTTCCAGTTCACCTGCAGCGGACCCTTGGCCCAGCTGATCGTCGTCAAGGCGCGCAAGCGCGGCCAGTTGGCCGAGTCCTCGCCATAGGACGTCAGCAGCTTCGGGTTCACCAGGTCGGTGTAGTCCTGACGGCTGATGTTCCAGGTGCCGCGGACGGTCAGACCCACCATGCCCAGATCCGAACCGAAGATATCGGCCAGGTCCTGGCGGTAACGCATGGCGAAGTCGACGCCCGAAGCCCTCTGCTTGGCGTAGTTCAGACCGCCCTGGACGAACGTGACGATGTCGAAGTCCGGGCCGCGGGTGATCGAAGCGCAGGCCACCGGGTTCGGAACCGCGACGTCGTAGCAGAGGTACAGGGCGTTCTGAGCCGAGACCGAGTTGATCGCATTGGTGATCTCGATGTCATAGTAGTCGAGCACCATGCTGAAGTTCGGCCAGTTCGACGGCGTCCACACGACCGAGAAGGTGTTGGACGTCGATTCTTCCGGCTGCAGGTTCGGGTTGGCGCCGTTGAGGCCCGCGATCGAGTTGTCGCCGGTCGGATCGACGTAGTTGGTCGGAATGCCGGCCGCCGCGCAGTTGGCGATGCGATTGGCCTTGATGACGGGGTCGGCCGTGGCGGTGATGCGCGCGGCCGTGCAGGGGTCCTGCAAGGACGCGAAGGTTTGAGCGGCGCCGCGGAACAGTTCGTTCAGGGTCGGGACCCGGATCGAGGTGCCATGGGTGCCGCGGAACATCAGGCTGTCGTTGATCCGCCACGAACCTTGCAGGCTGTAGACGTCGTGGCCGCCGAACAGCGAGTAGTCGGCGTAACGGTAGGCGGCCGACAGGTCCAGGCTTTGGATGAACGGCACATCGCGGATCAGCGGCATCTGCAGTTCGATGAAGGCTTCCTTCGAGCTATAGTCGCGGCGCGCCGTCGGGACATAGACGTTGCCGGTCAGCACGCGCATGTCGCGGTCCGCCGTCGAGCCGCCGCCCACCGTATAGTGACCCGAGAAGGCGTCATAGCGATACTCGAAGCCCAGGGCGACACCCATCGGGCCGGCGCCCCAGAAGTCCCACAGATCGCCCGAGACGAAGCCCAGGACGTTCTCCTGCTCGAACTTGAAGCCGCGCTCCTGGCCGGTGCCGAACAGATAGTCGAAGCGGTCGGCCGGCAGGTCGATGGTGCCGAACATGTTGATCGGCTTACAACCCGTGATGGCCGGGTCGTTGGCGGCGTAGGTGCGGGCCGGCGTACGACCGTCAAGCACGTCGCGGTTGCGCACGATCGCCTGACCTTGGGCGGCTTGCAGACGCACGCGGCAGACGACTGCCCCCGGAGTGCCGAGGACGCCGGCGGCGTCGACGACGGCGTCGAACGACCAGGCCATCCGCTCCATGTCCGGCAGGCGGGTTTCGATGTTGTTGTCCGACACTTCCGAGGTGTTGTACGACAATTCCCACGAGCCGTTCTTCAGGCCCAGGATATTGTCGAACTCACCCTTGAATCCGCCCACATAGCGCCAGGTGTCGCGTTCGTTGGTCTGGGTGCGCGGACCCGTGTTGGTGAACAGTTGGCGGAACAAGGCCCGCCCGCCGTTGGTGCCGGCGGTGTTGGCCTGGATTAGGGTGCGCAAGCCGGTCGGCAGATAGGCGTTGTCGTTGCCGGTCAGCCAGGCGTTCGACGTACCCAGGATACGAGCCTGAGTGGTCGGGGTGAAAGGCGCCATGACGGCGTTGAACGACACCGGGGTGCCGCCGAACTCGTTGCTTTCGGTGACGTATTTGAATTCGGCGAACAGGTCGATGCTGTCGGTGACCTCCAGCGTCCAGCCGACCTGACCGCGCCAGGCATCCTGCTTGGGCAAGCGGTCCTGCGCGTCGGTGTCACGCCACGGGCGGGCGTCCCGGCTGCCCTGGACCGCGGTGCGACCCGTCGACGCCTGCTGACGCCAGGTGCCAAAGTCATACGCACGGTATCCCGCGGCGCCGGCGTTGGTGAAGGCGAAGGAGAAGGTCGGGTCCATGATGAAGCAGTTGGCGGCGAGCGTCGTCCCCTGAGTCGGACAGCTGGTGGCCGGGATGTCCGGGTCGCTCGCCGGACTGGCCGGAGTGGTGTGGGCCAGGGTCACGCTGCCGCCAAAGGCGGTGGTGATCAGTTGCAGATTCTCGACCCAGTCGGCATCGTACACGCCGTCCGGGAAAGACGCGCCCGGGTCCAGGTCGGTCTGCACCAGGGCGCCCTGACGCTGCATGATCGAGATGTCGCTGTTGCGGACGCTATCGACGTTCTCGTACTCGCCCGCCAGATAGGCGCGCAGGCGGCCGTCCATCCAGCTATCGCCCCACAGCACCGAGGCGCGGTAACGCCAGCCATTGCCTTCGCGGGCCATCTGGCCGACCTGGACGTCCGCTTCCAGGCCTTCGAAGTCGTCGCGCAGGACGAAGTTGACCACGCCGGCCACGGCGTCGGCGCCGTAAACGGCCGAGGCCGCGCCGGTGATCACTTCGATGTTCTCGATCAGCAGCGACGGAATGGTGTCGATGTCGACGGCCGAAGACGCGGAGTAGGCCGCGCCGGCGTGACGGCGACCGTCGACCAGCACCAGGGTGCGGGTCGAGCCGAGACCGCGCAGGTTCAGGGTCGACAGACCGCCGGTGCCCAGAACGCCGCCGGTGGTGTCTTCCGGCACCTGCGAGGTCTGCAGGGCGGGCACGTCGGCCAAATAGTCGACGACCGAGTTGGAGCCCGACTGGTAGATGGCTTCACGGCTGACCTGGACCAGCGGCGTCGGCGCCGTGGTCGGGTCGCGGCGGATGCGCGAACCCGTGACGATGACCTCCTCGACCTGAGCGGTTTCCTCGCTCTGCGCCGGAGGCGTCTGCTGGGCGAAGGCCGGGGCGGCGACGGCCATGAGGCCGGCCAGCACGGTCGTGCCGAAAAGGTAGTTGCGCTTCAGTTGCATTTAGATAGGCCCCAAGCTTCATTTGATGCGAATGCGCAGCACACGAGTCGCATGCTGCACTTGGCTCTGACGCTAGCCGCACGGAAACCCAGATCGCAACATAATTGCCGCAATTACGGCGACGTAGGCATCCTATTGTAACAATACGGACACAGTTTCGCTGCAAGCGCGAAGAGCGGGCCGAAGCGCGCCCTGTTCAAAAATCCCGGAAAACCGAGAAATTTAGAGATTGTCGCGAAGCCAACCGGCGGCGCGCGCCAGAATGTGGCCGCGATGGACGCGCGGCGCGTCCGCCGCCCCGATCGGCCGCGTCATCAGCTTGCGCGCCGAAACGGCCTCGCGCGGGCCATAGGCGGCGCGCAGCAAAACCCCGGCCGAGGCGCAGAAGGCCGGGCCGGACGCGGCGTCGGCCAGGTGCGGCGCGCGCTGCGGCTTGCCCAGGCGAACAGGGCGGTCGAACACCCGCACGGCCAGTTCGCGCACGCCGTTCAACTGGCTGGCCCCGCCGGTCAGAACCACGCTGGCGCCGGGATCGACCAGGGCGCCCTTGTCGCGCAAACGATCGCGCATCAGCTCCAACGTCTCTTCCACGCGCGGCGCGATGACGGTCTTGAGCATGGAGCGCGGCACCACGACGGGACCGGCCGAGGGGTCCTCGCCGCGCGGCGGGGCTTCCAGCATCTCGCGGTCCTCGTTCGCACTGGCCATGGCCGAACCGTGCAGGGTCTTCAGGCGCTCGGCTCCGGCGCGGCTGGTCGACAGGCCCCGGGCGATGTCGGCCGTGACGTGGTCGCCGCCGACGCCCAGGCTCTCGACGTGCAGCAGCGAGCGACCGCCCCAGACCGCCGCCGAGGTGACGCCGCCGCCCATGTCGATGCAGACGCAGCCCAGATCCATCTCATCGTCTTCCAGCGCCGCCAGGGACGTCACGACCGGAGCCGCCGCCACTCCCTGGAGGTCCAGATGGGCCAGCTCCAGGCAATGGCTGAGGATCGAGAAGGCGCTTTCGGCCATGGAGACGACCAACAGGTCCAGGCCCAGCGACCCGCCACGCATGGACCGCGGATCGTGCACGCCGCGCGCGCCGTCCACCGACCAGGAGATCGGCAGGACGTGGATCGGCCGCCGATTGGGCAGTTTCAACTGAGCCAGGGCCATGGCGATGGCGCGGGCCAGATCGGCGTCGTCGACGGGCTTGGCGCCCAGGGACACCTGTGCGCGCAGCCGGTGGCTGGCCATCTGGCCGACGGCGGTGGTCACCACCACGCCCGACACCGGCGCCCCGGCGGCGCGTTCGGCGCGTTCCACGGCGTGACCGATGGCGCCCGCGGCCTCTTCCAGATTGATGACGCCCCCGCCCTTGATCCCCTTGGACTGGACATGGCTGGCGCCCGCCACGCGAATGGTGCGGTCGGCGTGGCGCACCCCGTCGGGCCGCATGATAAAGCAGGAGACCTTGGAATGGCCGAGGTCGAGGGCCGCCACCACCGGCGCCCGCGCGGCGCCCAGCGCCTCCCCTTGATTGTCACGCACCCGTCCGGCCATGCCCGCCGCTACTCCCCGAACTACGCTTCGCCGCTCTCGGAGGGCCGGACGGCGATCTCCTCGGGCGTTCTCAGATCGACCCGGGCGAAACCCAGGTCCAGCAACCGTTCACGTTGATCCAGGGCGTCCAGCCGGATCAGGGCCTCGTCCTGATCGACGGCCGGAAGCTGGATCAGGGAGCCGTCTTTCAGGCGCAGGTCCCAGCGACGCTCGTCCACGCGCACGACGGCGTCGATGCGGCTCATCAGACGCGGGCGCTGGGCCAGCAGCGGCAGAACCTCGGCGGCGGCCTGGTCGGCCCCTCGGCCCACCACCAGCGGCAGACGCGGATAGCGGGCGGCCTGGGCGCCGGGAATGACCTTGCCCGCACCGTCGATGACGAAGGCGCGGCCCGCATTCTGCCAGACGGCGAGGCGGTCGTGTTCCTTGACCTCGACGATCAGGGTGTCGGGCAACAGGCGCACCACACGCGCCTCCCTGACCCAGCCGACCGACTGGACGCGCTGGCGGAGCAGGTCGAGGTCGAGACCGGTGATGGGCGCGCCCGCTTCGAGTTGCAGGGCCTGCTGGATGGCGGGTTGGGCCTCGGCCGAGGCGCCGGTGATATGGACGCGGCGCAGCTTCAGCCCCAGGCCGGTGGTGATCCCGTCCACGCCGTTCGAGACGGCGGCGCCGATGCGTTCGGCCCGTGCACCCGTGGCCAGCACGGCGACCAGGACCAGGCAACCGGCGGCCATGCTGATCATCACCGCGCGCGGCGACAGGTCCAGCCTGCCGATGGCGGCCATCTTGGCGGGCGTGGCCGGGGCGTTGCGGGGGGCCTTGCCGCGCGCGGAGGCGGACGCGCCGCGTCGCGGCGCCTGCGCGCTCTGACGTCGACCGCCGCGGACTACCGCAGGCATGAGGCGTCCTCCACCATCCACCGCACCAGGTTCGGATAATCCATCCCGACGAAGGCGGCCTGCTCGGGGACGAGCGAGGTGGGCGTCATGCCGGGCTGGGTGTTGACCTCCAGCAAGACGAGATCGTCCTTAACATCGTCATAACGGAAGTCGCTGCGCGACACGCCGCGGCAGCCCATGGCGGCGTGGGCCAGCTCGGCCTGACGCAGGGCCTTTTCGAAGACGCCGGTCGGCAATTCGGCGGGCAGGACGTGGCGAGAGCCGCCCGGCGCGTATTTGGCCTCATAGTCGTAGAAGCCCTTGGTCGGGGTGATGTCGGTGATGGTCAGGGCGCGCGGTCCCGACTTTTCCCCAAGAACCGTGACGGCCAGCTCCTTGCCCGCAATGAAGGGCTCGACCATCACCTGTTCGCCATAGGTCCAGTCGTCGGCGGCCAACGCCGTCTGCGGGCCGTTCGCCCCCTCCGGCACGAGGAAGACGCCGACCGAGGAGCCTTCGGCGTTCGGCTTGATCACATAGGGCGGCGGGATGACATGGCGACGGGCGACCTCGAAACGGTCGAACAGGCCGCCGCCGGGCACGGTGACGCCCGCGGCCTTCAGCACCGCCTTGGACTTGTCCTTGTCCATGGCCAGAGCCGAGGAGAGCACGCCGGAATGGGTGTAGGGGATGGCCAGGGTCTCGAGCACGCCCTGAACGCAGCCGTCCTCGCCCCATTCGCCGTGCAGGGCGTTGAAGGCGACATCGGGCTTCAGCCGGGTCAGCACCTCGGCCAGGTCGCGGCCCGCGTCGACGCGGGTTACGCGGTAGCCGACGGTCTCCAGCGCCTTGGCGCAGCCCTCGCCTGACGACAGCGACACCTCGCGCTCCGACGACAGTCCGCCCATCAGGACGGCGACATGCATCTCGGACGGAGGGCGGGTCATGCGGGACTCGAAAACGGGCGCGAGCCGCCTTGATCGCCGAGGGTTGGTTTACGTCCGGTTTACCAACGGCGGGCGCGACGGGATTTTCAGCCTGGACGCCCGATCCGCTTGATCTCCCAGTCCAACTGAACGCCGGTCTTCTTCAGGACGTCGGCGCGCACCGTTTCGCCCAGGCCCTCGATGTCGGCGGCGGTGGCCTCGCCGGGGTTGATCATGAAGTTCGAATGCAGTTCGCTGAACATGGCGCCGCCGCCCCCATGCGGAGCAGGCGCGACGTGGAGTTTCCCACGCCAGCCCGCCTCGTCGACCAGTTTCCAACTGGAATGGTCGGGCGGGTTCTTGAAGGTCGAGCCGCCGGTCTTTTCGCGGATCGGCTGGGTCTGTTCGCGACGGCTGGTGATCGCATCGATGCGGGCCTGGACGGCCTCTGGCGCATCGGGCGTTCCGCGATAGACCGCCTCGACCCAGAGGATGTCGGTGGGCGCCTCGGAATGGCGGTAGGTGTAGCCGAAGTCGGCCAGGGCGTAGTCGATCCGCTGGCCCCGACGATTCAGACCCCAGGCCGAGACCAGCACATCCTTGGTCTCGGCGCCGTAGCAGCCCGCATTCATGGTCAGGGCGCCGCCGATGGTGCCGGGGATGCCCGCATAGAATTCCAGTCCCGCCAGACCGGCCTTGGCCGAGGCCCGGGCGACCATGGAGTCCAGCGCCCCTGCCCCCGCCGTGATCGTGTCGCCGTCGGCCGTGATCTGCGCCCACGGCCGCCCGGCCAGACGGATGACCACCCCCTCGACCCCGCCGTCGCGGACGATGACGTTGGAGCCGACGCCCAGCGCGGTCACAGGGACCGCCGGGTCGAGCGCCTTCAGGAAGCCGGCCAAGTCCTCGGCGTCGGCCGGGATGAACAGAGCATCCGCGGCCCCGCCCACCCGAAACCAGGTGTAGGGCCCCAACGGCTCGTCGCGCAGCAGCTTGCCGCGCGACGGGGGCAAACGGTCTCGCCAGTTCACGCCAGCGCCTCCAACTGGGCCGGAAGCGCATAGGCCCAGGCGGTGATGTCGCCCGCGCCCAAGAGGACCACGAGGTCGCCCGACTTCGCCTCCGCCGCGATCACCTCGGCCAGCACGGCCGAACTGTCCAGCGCCTGCACGTGACGGTGGCCATAGCGGCGGATGCCCTCGACCAGCGCATGTTTGTCCACCCCCTCAATGGGGGCCTCGCCCGCCGCATAGACGTCGGCGACGATGACGTTGTCGGCGTCCGAGAAACAGGTCGAGAAGTCGTCCATCAGGTCACGCAGACGGGTGTAACGGTGCGGTTGCACCACGGCGATGACGCGCCCGGCGCCTTCGCCTTCTCCATCCGGCGACTGGGCCACCTGGCGGGCGGCCTTCAGCACGGCGGCGATCTCGACCGGATGGTGGCCGTAGTCGTCGACGACCCGGACGCCGCCCACCACGCCGGTTGTGGTGAAGCGCCGCTTGACCCCGCCGAAACCGGCCAGGCCCCGGCGGATGGCGTCTTCGTCCACGTCCAGTTCGCGGGCCACGGCGATGGCGGCCAGGGCGTTGGAGACATTGTGCCAACCGGCCATGGGCAGGTGCAGATCCTCGATACGGATCGGCTCCTCCTCGACGGTAGAACCCCGCCCCTGGATCACCACATCGAACCGACAGCCGTCCGGTCCCATGCGGCAGTTGTCGGCGCGGACCATGGCCTGGGGGTTCAAGCCGTAGGTGACCATGCGGCGGTTGTCGATCGAGGCCGCCAGGCGCTGGACCTCGGGGTGATCCAGGCAGACGGCGGCGAAACCATAGAAGGGGATGTTCTCGACGAAGTCGACGAAGGCTTTGCGCACCCCGTCGAAATCGCCCCAGTGGTCCAGATGCTCCGGGTCGATGTTGGTGACGATGGCCACGGTCGATTTCAGGCGCAGGAAGCTGCCGTCGCTCTCATCGGCCTCGACCACGATCCAGTCGCCGTCGCCGACCTTGGCGTTGGTGCCGTAGGCGTTGATGATGCCGCCGTTGACCACCGTCGGGTCCAGGGCCGCCGCATCCAGCAGGGCCGCAACCATCGAGGTCGTGGTCGTCTTGCCGTGGGTGCCGCCCACCGCGATCGAGAATTGCAGCCGCATCAGCTCGGCCAGCATCTCGGCCCGGCGGACCAGGGGGATGCGGCGTTCGCGGGCGGCGACCATCTCGGGATTGTCGGGCTTGACGGCGGTCGAATAGACCACGGCCGAGACGCCCTCGCCCACATGGGCGGCGTCATGACCGATGAAGATCCTGGCGCCCAGTTTCTCCAGCCGCTCGGTGTTCGGACCCGCCTTGGCGTCAGAGCCTTGGACCGAATAGCCGATCTTCAGCATGATCTCGGCGATGCCGCTCATGCCGATACCGCCTATGCCGACGAAATGGACGGGACCGAGGTCGAACGGAACGGGGCGCAGGCGACGGATCATCCGCGCGTCATAGCCGCCTCTCCCCCCGGCTGGAAAGAGCGCCCGTCACGCCGTCAGGCGCCGTGCCATTCGCTCATGACGGCGCCGTCGGCCTGGGTGACGGCCACGCGATCGAGCTGCACCGCGATCACGCAGACCGGACGCTGATCGGGTCCAGACGCCCGACACCGGAAGGCGCGGCCGCTGATGGGAAAACCCACCACGCGCCCTTCGAGCAGCAGGCGATATCCCTGGGCCGGACGCTGGACCGGCTGGTCGCCTTCGCCGCGAACCGTATAGGCGTAGGCGCGGCCGTTGCGACGGCCGAGGCGTGAGGCGTCCTCTTCGAACACCGCGGCGATGCCCAGGGTCTGCGGGGCCGCCGCCGGAGCCGCGCCCTGAAGGGGATCGGCGTTCAGCGCGGGACAGGTTTCCTGCCTCAACCACGGGCGCGTGACCCAGAACCCTTCGACCTGCTCCCACCGAGCGGCGGCGTTGGGCTCGGCCATCAGAGCCGACTGGGTCCAGTCCCCCGGCGTCAGACTGAGCTGAATCGTGCGGCGTTCGGGACCCCAGGCGGCCCGCGCGAGACCATCGGGCGAGGCCGCCGCGCCCGGTGGACCGTCGGGCAGCGGACGGCAGCCGAAGGGCATGCGGACCGCGAAGGTCCGGCCGACCAGGGGATCGACCGCGTCGGTCGCGCCGCCGGACGCATAGCGGTCGGCCGCCGTCGCCGCCGCGTCGATCAATTCGGCGCGGGTCAGGGCCGGAACGGGCTTCGGAACCGAAGGGATGACGACAGAGGGACCCGGCGTCTGGGGGCGCGCTTCGGGCAGGGTCTCGCGTTTGCACTGAACGAGGAGACAACCGGCCAGCGCCACGACGACCACGGCGGCGCGCCTGCGAAAGGCGGCGTCGGTGCGTTCCCCAATCATGGCCCGAAACATAACACGATGGCGACTCGCAAGGCCAGCAAAGCCGCCGTACTTGACCAGGAGCGACCGAACGGCCCACGAAGGCAGGCATGACCTTTGACCAGATCGCCGCCCTGGTCGTCCTGGTGGCCGTGGTGGGCGTGTTGATCCATGGCCGTATGCGGGCCGATGTCGTCGCCCTGACGGGGGCCGCCGTCTTGCTGATGCTGGGCGTGGTGCGGCCGGTGGAGGTTCAAAGCGCCTTCGCCAGCCCGGCCGTCATCGCCCTGGGCGGCCTGTTCGTGATCGCCTACGCCATCGAACTGTCCGGCCTGTTGGGTCTGCTGATCCGCGAGGCGACCAAGCTTGCGGCTCGGTTCGGCTCGGGCGGGATTTGGGGTGTGCTGGCGGCTTGCGGCGGCTTGGGCGGCTTTCTGAACAATACGCCCGTCGTGGTGCTGGCCGCGCCCGTGGTTCGCGACGTGGCCAAGTCGCTGACCCTCTCTCCCAAGCGTTTCCTGATGCCGCTCAGCCACCTGACGGTGTTGGGCGGGCTGCTGACCCTGATCGGCACCTCGACCAATCTTTTGGTCAACGACATGGCGCGCAATGCGGGCCAGCCGGTGTTCAGCCTGTTCGAGATCACCCCTGTAGGGCTGTGTCTGGCGATGACGGGCGGGTTGTGGCTTTTCCTGGTGTCGTCGCGCCAACTGGGGTCCAGCGTCGCCGCCGACGAGGCTGAACAGCGCCGCCTGGCCGAGGAGCGGCGGCTGGCCGCAGAGCGTGAACGCAAGGGCCGCCGCGCCAGGCCCTGGTTCCGTCTGCGACGCCTGGGCGAGGCCCTCAATCAGGACGACGGCTCGGGCGATGCGCACCTCGGAGACGTGGAGCTGTTTCAGGCGGCGGACCGACCCTTCGATCCGCGTCGCGCCATGATCGCCCTGGCGGTGTTCGTCCTGGTCATCGTCGTGGCCGGCCTGGGCTGGGCGCCCATCGCCTCCAGCGCCTTCGCCGGAGCGGTGGCCCTGATCCTGCTGAAGGTTCTGACACCCGAGGAAGCCTATGCCGGTCTGCGTCCCGAGATCCTGCTGCTGATCGCGGGCATGGTGGTCATCGGCATCGCCTTCGAGGTCACGGGCCTGGCCCAGGCGGGCGCCGACAGGCTGATCACCCTCATGCACCCCTTCGGCCCGCTGACGGCGCTGTTCGTGCTGTACGGCGTGACCCTGTTTGCGACCGAGTTGCTGTCCAACGCCACCGTCGCGGTGCTGGTGACGCCGATCGCCGTGGCGTTGGCCGAATCCCTGGGCGTCGATCCCCGCCCCTTCTTGGTGGCGGTGATGATGGCCGCGTCGGCCGCCTTCGCCACGCCGTTCGGCTATCAGACCAATGTGCTGGTCTATCAGATGGCGGGCTATTCCTACATGGACTTCGTCAAGGTCGGACTGCCGCTGAACCTGATCACCTGGGCTGTGGCCATGGTCGCCATCCCGATCTTCTTCCCGTTCTGAGATCATCAGACAGCGCGGTCGTCCGTCCGGTTCGAAACCCATCCGCCGGTGTCGCTGGCGGACCTGCGGCGTCGAAAAGCGCGGCCCGTGACGCCGCATAACCCGGCCTTAACCACAAGGATTCACCGTGTCGGCTCTGTAGAGCTTGCGGGGCCGCTCCATGTCCGATCTGAAGACCGACGTCATCCATAGGGGCGACTGCATCGCCGTGCTGCGTTCGCTGCCCGACGCCTCGGTGGATATGGTCTTCGCCGACCCGCCCTATAATTTGCAGTTGGGCGGGGATCTGTTGCGGCCCGACAATTCGCGCGTCGACGCGGTCGATGACGATTGGGACAAGTTCGCCAGCTTCGCCGAATACGACGCCTTCACCCGCGCCTGGCTGACGGAATGCCGTCGGGTGTTGAAGCCGGAAGGCTCGATTTGGGTGATCGGCAGCTATCACAACGTCTTCCGCCTGGGTGCGGCGATCCAGGACCTGGGGTTCTGGGTGCTGAACGACATCATCTGGCGCAAGTCGAACCCGATGCCGAACTTCAAGGGCACGCGCTTCACCAACGCCCATGAGACCCTGATCTGGGCCGCGCGCAGCCGCGAGCAGAAGCGCTACACCTTCAACTACGACGCCCTGAAGGCCTTCAACGAGGACACGCAGATGCGGTCCGACTGGACCCTGGCCCTGTGCACCGGCGAAGAGCGGATCAAGGACGCCGAAGGCAAGAAGGCCCATCCGACCCAGAAGCCCGAGGCCCTGCTGCACCGGGTGCTGCTGGCGGCCACGCGGCCGGGCGACGTGGTGCTGGACCCCTTCTTCGGCACCGGCACCACGGGTGCGGCGGCCAAGCGGCTGGGCCGCCGCTTCATCGGCATCGAGCGTGACGAGGGCTACGCCAAGGTGGCCGAAAAGCGCATCAAGGCCGTGGTTCCCGCCGCGCCCGAGGATCTGGCCGTCATGGGGTCCAAGCGGGCCGAACCCAAGGTGCCCTTCGGGGCGCTGGTCGAGGCGGGCCTGCTGCGGCCCGGCGACCGCCTGTACTGCCCCAAGGGCGAGCGTGAGGCGCGGGTGCGGGCGGACGGCTCGCTGGTGCACGGCGCCATGACCGGTTCGATTCACAAGCTCGGCGCCCTGCTGGAGAACGCCCCGGCCTGCAACGGCTGGACCTATTGGCGTTTCAAGTCCGATCAGGGTTTCAAGTCGATCGACGCCCTGCGCGCCCAGGTCCGGGCCGGGATGCAATAGGCGGCTCAGCCCAGGGCGCGGTCCAGCGCCTTTCGGAACACGGTCGGCAGGGCGCGGCGGGCCTGGTCCGCATCGGTCCAGATCAGGCCGGGCGCATCCGCGCGCGCGGTCTGGACGCGCAGGGTCAGGGTGAAATGGGTGAAGACGTGCTCCACCGATCCGGCGTCGCGCCAGTCGGCGGCGACGGGCGGCGCGGCTTCGTCGGACGGCGCGCCCCAGTCCGAGGTCGGCAGGCCCGACATCCCGCCCAGCAACCCCCTGTCCGGTCGCCGCATCAGGCCGATGCGCCCCTGGGCGTCGGTCATGACCCAGGCGACGCCGTGGCGGCGGGGGCGCTCGGCCCTCTTGGTCTTCAACGGATAGCGGGCGGGGTCGCCTGTCTTTCGCGCGGCGCAGAAGGCCGCGATCGGGCAGCGTTCGCACGACGGCGACTTCGGCCGACAGATCACGGCGCCCAGGTCCATCAGGGCTTGCGCCCAGTCTCCCGGACGGTCCTCGGCGACCAGCGATCCGGCCAGCCGACGCAGCTCCGGTCGGGCGGCGGGCAGCGGCGTCTCGACGGCGAACAGGCGCGAGACCACCCGCTCGACATTGCCGTCCACCACATTGGCGGCGCGGCCGAAGGCGATGGCGGCCACGGCGGCGGCGGTATAGGCGCCCACGCCCGGCAGGGCCAGCAGGCCCGCCTCCGTATCCGGGAAGACGGCGCCGTGATCGCCCGTCACCGCGCGGGCGGCCCTCAACATGTTGCGGGCGCGGGCGTAGTAGCCCAGCCCCGCCCAGGCGGCCATGACCTCGGCGTCCGGCGCTGCGGCCAGATCGGCGACGCTGGGCCAGCGCGCGGTGAAGGCATGGAAATAGGGCGTGGCGTGCGGCGTCGTGGTCTGTTGCAGCATCACCTCGGACAGCCAGACGCGGTAGGGGTCGACGCGCTCACCCGAACCCGGCGGCGCCCGCCACGGCAAGGTGCGCGCTTCGGCGTCGTACCAAGTCAACAGGGCGGCGCGGAAAGCAGGAACGTCCATTCCCCCTCCCCCTACCGCGCCGCCGGGTCTAGAAGAAGCCATGCGCCGCACCCTGCCCACAGAAGCCGAGGCCCGCGAGATCCTGTCGCGCCGCCGCACGCGCCCGGCGCCCCGCCCGGCGCCCAAGGCCGGACGGCATCTGCAAGGGCTGGTGAAGGGGCTGGACGAGAAATTCGGACGCGGCGCGGGCGCGCTTGAGCCGCGCTGGCGCGAGATCGTCGGCGATCCTTTGGCGCGCGTCACCCGCCCCCAGAAGCTGACCAAGGGGCGTGGCGGCTCTGGCGGCGTGCTGGAGCTGCGCGTGGCGGGACCGGCGGCCCTTCTGGTCCAGCACCAGTCCGCGGAAATCCTGAGCCGGGTCAACCTGTTCCTGGGGGCCGGTTCGGTCGACAAGCTGCGTATCGCCCAGGGACCGGTGAAGCCGTTGGCTGAGGCCGCGGCCAAACCGCGCCGCCCCTCCAAGCCCGCGCCTCTGCCCGCCGAGACCGAGGCGGAACTGGCGAAGGCGGTCGAATCCGCGCCGGAGGGGCTGAAAGCCGCCTTGAAACGACTGGGGCGAGCGGTTTTGGCTAAGAACTGACCGACTGCGCCACGTTGGCGCCCAGGCGGCATGCCTTGTCAAAGCCAGACCGAAACCCTCGTCTTAGCCTCCGGCGAAAGCGGGGACCCAGGTCGTTGGGCGATACAGCGGCGCCTGTGACGCCTCGTCGTCAGTCCTGAAACATCAGCGTCACAACAACAGGACTGAATCCCCGCTTTCGCCGGATGAGCGGAGCGCGGGGGAACGAGGCCGCCAAAGCTAAACGGCAACACAACCCAATTTGGATGAGGCGTCGCAACGGCCAAGAATAAGCATTTGCGACTATAACATCAAGGTGTTAGATGGCTGTCGGGGTTAGGGGGAATTTCCATTTCATGTCCGTACAAAGATCATCGAGAACGCTGAGCCGTGCGGTCCGCGTTCTCGGATTGGCTGCAGTCGTCACCCTGAGTGCGAGCGCCGCCAGCGCCCAGGTCATTTCCGATTTCCGCGTGCGTGGACCTTCGGGGGCCAATGACGAGTTCATTCGCATCTACAACAATACCGGCGCGCCGCTGACCGTCGCCGCGTCGTCGGGCGCCGGCTGGGCGATCGCGGCTTCCGACGGCCTCGTGCGCTGCACCATACCCAACGGCACCGTCATCCCGACGAATGGTTCGTTCCTGTGCGCCAACAGCCTGGCCTATTCGCTGTCCGGCAACCCTTCCGGCGTCGCGGACGCGACCTACACCACCAACATTCCCGACAATGCCGGCATCGCGTTGTTCAACAACAATACGGGCGGTGTCGACTTCTCTCTGGCCAACCGACTGGACGCCGTGGGGTCCACCTCCGAGGCCAACGCCCTTTACAGGGAAGGCGCGGGCTACCCCGCGATCACGGCGTTCAGCATAGATTACGGCTTCACCCGCGACCGTTGCGGCAAGGGCGGCTCCATCACCAACAACGCCGCCTGCACCTCGGCGGGCCTTCCGATCGACACGAACAACAACGTCGCCGATTTGGTCTTCGTGGACACCAACGGCACTTCCGCGGGCGCCGGCCAGCGTCTGGGCGCGCCCGGACCCGCGAACCTGGCGGCCCCGGTGACGGGCAGCATTCTCACCAATGCTCCGCTAGACGCCTGCTCGGTCAGTTCGACGCCCAACATCTTGCGCGACGTCACGTCCGACCCCGGCAACAATTCGGCTTTCGGCACGCTGGACTTCCGGCGCACCTTCACCAACACCTCGGGCGGCCCGATCACGAACCTGCGTTTTCGCATCATCGATCAGACCACCTTTCCCGCGCCGGGCGGCTATGCCGATCTGCGCGCCCGGTCGTCGACCGACCTGGCGGTCACCGTGGATCGTCCTCCTTGCGGCGCCGGCTCCAGCAACGTGACCGTTTTCGGCACGACCCTGGACCAGCCGCCTTCACAGCCTAATGGCGGCGCCTTCAACAGCACCCTCACCGCGCCCTCGGTGACGGTCGGCACGCCCTTGGCGGCGGGCGCCTCCATCGACCTGCGCTTCCTGCTCGGCGTCCAGCAAACGGGCTTGGCGCGTTTCGCCATCGTCGCCGAAGGCACGCCGAGCGGCGGCGGCGTCTACGAGTTCATGGGGTGCACCGACGGCAGCACCTGCTTTCCGACGGTCAGTTCCATTGTGCGAGCCGACCCATCGCCGACGAACGCCGCCAGCCTGACTTTCACCGTCACGTTCAGTCAGGCGGTCACGGGCGTGGACGTCACCGACTTCGCCCTCGTCACCACGGGCGGGATCGCCGGGGCGTCCATCACCTCTGTCTCCGGCGCCGGCGCGACGTACACCGTCGTCGTGAACCGGGGCACAGGCTCCGGGACCGTCGGTCTGAATCTGGTGGATGACGACACGATCCAGAACCCCTCCAACATCCCTCTAGGGGGCCCCGGGGCTGGCAATGGCGCCTTCAGCGGCCCGGTCTATGTCGTCGCCCCTCCCCCGCCGCCGGCGTCGATTCCGACCATGACCGAATGGGCCATGATCCTGTTCGGAATGATGCTGGCGGGCGTCGCCGCCTTCACCATCCAACGGCGCCGTCAACTCGTCTGAAGCAGTTCTGGCGATCCCTCAGCAGCCCCGTCGGTCGCCCGGCGGGGCTGTTGTCGTTTTCGGCCCTGATCCCGGCTCGATCCAACGCTCGACATAGGGCCGCGATCATCCACGCCGTTGACAAAAAGTCGCCGCACCTGTTCTCGACTGTTGAACCCTTGAACGCGCGCATCCGTGGGGGAATCGCGCGATGATCCGAAAAGCCCGAGGAAGACCCATGACCCGATATGCTTCGATGAGCCGCCGCGCGGCGATGACGGCCGCGGCCCTGGCGGCGATGGCGACCCTGTCGGGCTGCGGCGACGGCAAGAATGCGGCGGCCGAGGGCGACATGGCCCTGGGCGCCGACGAAGGCGCCAAGGTCACGGTGGTGGAGTATGCTTCGGTCACCTGCCCGCACTGCGCCGCCTGGCAGGAACAGGTCTGGCCCGCGTTCAAGACCCGTTATGTCGACACCAAGAAGGTGCGTTACGTCTTCCGCGAACTGCCGACCCCGCCGGTCGAGGTGGCCACCGCCGGATTCCTGCTGGCGCGGTGCGCGGGCCAGGACAAATATTTCGACGTGGTGCACCAGTTGATGGCCAGCCAGCAGGAGATGGCCGCGGGCGGTCCCCGCGCCTGGCTGCTGCGCACCGCCAACGCCGTGGGCATGAACGAGCAACAGTTCGAACAGTGCGTCACCGATCCCAAGGCCATCGAGGCCTTCGAAGGCCGCATCCGCGCCGCCCAGAACGCGGGCGTGACCGGCACCCCGGCCTTCTTCGTCAACGGCACTCAGATCATCACGCCGGGCGGCGAAGGCGCCTCGATGGAAGACCTGTCGCGCGCCATCGAAGCCGAACTGGCGAAATAGTCGGATGAAGCGGCTGGCGCGGGTCCTGCTGGCGGCCGCGGTCCTGATCGGGGCCGCCGCGGCCGTGCGCCAGGACGCCGCGCCCGCGCCGCCCGTCCATGCCAACGACCGGGTCATGGGCCGCGCCGACGCCCCGGTGACGGTGATCGAATACGCCAGCTTCACCTGTCACGTCTGCGGCGACTGGCACGAACTGGTCTGGCCCGAGTTCAAACGCCGCTTCATCGACACCGGCCGGGTCAAATTCGTTTTTCGCAACATGCCGACGGCGCCGATCGAACTGTCCGGTCCGGCGGCGGCCCTGGCGCGGTGCGCGGCGCCTGAGAGATTCTTCGATACGGCTGACGCCCTGTTCGACGGCCAGGCGGCCCTGCTGCGCGGCGGCGACCCCACCGCATGGTATGCTGCGGGCGTGGCCGCCAGCGGCCGCACCCGCGCCCAGATCGACGCTTGCGTGGATCGCCCCGAGATCAAGACCTTCATAGAGGCCGAGGTTGCGGCAGGCGCCGCGGCTGGCGTCACCGGCACCCCCGCCTTCTTCATTAACGGACGCCCCGTCCGAGACCGCTCGCTGGGCGGGCTGGAAATCGCCATCCGCGCGGCCGAAGGCGGCTAGGCCGGAACGATGCAGTTCCAGCGCCTGAGGCTCGTCGGTTTCAAATCCTTCGTCGATCCGACTGAGATGCAGATCGAGCCGGGCCTGACGGGCGTGGTCGGTCCCAACGGCTGCGGCAAGTCGAACGTGCTGGAGGGTCTGCGCTGGGTCATGGGGGCCAATTCGGCCAAGGCCATGCGCGGCCAGGGCATGGATGACGTCATCTTCGCCGGGGCCGCAGGCCGACCGCCGCGCAGCCACGCCGAGGTCCAACTGACCATCGACAACGCCCAGCGACGCGCGCCCCAGCCCTTCACCGATGCCGCCGTATTGGAGGTTTCTCGCCGGATCGACCGGGGTCAGGGGTCGACCTATCGCATCAACGGCAAGGAGGTGCGGGCGCGCGACGTCCAGCTTCTGTTCGCCGACGCCTCGACCGGCGCCAACTCCCCTGCCCTGGTGCGGCAGGGGCAGATTTCCGAGTTGATCGCCGCCAAGCCGCAGAACCGCCGCCGTATCCTGGAAGAGGCGGGCGGGGTCGCGGGCCTGCACACCCGGCGGCACGAGGCGGAACTGCGGCTGCGCGCGGCCGAAACCAATCTGGACCGGCTGGACGACATCGGGCGTGAGTTGGAAACCACCCTGGCCCGATTGAAGCGCGAGGCGCGTCAGGCGGAGAAGTACAAGAAGATCTCCGCCGAAATCCGCGCCCTACAGTCGGCCCTGCTCTATGTGCGCTGGAACGACGCGCGCGCGGCGGCCGAGGCGGCGCAGGAAGAGCTTGAGGCGGCTGATCGCGCCGTGGCCGAAACGGCTTCGGCGTCGGCGTCGGCCCAGACGGCCGCTCTGAAAGCCCAGGAGGCGCTGAAGCCCGCGCGGGAAGAGGATGCGGTGGCGGGCGCTCTGTTGCACCGCGCGTCGCTGGAACGCGACCGGCTGGACATGGCCGAACAGGCGGCGCGAGCCGAGATCGAACGGCTGGCCGTCGAGGCGGCGCGCATCGCCGCCGACATCGAACGCGAAACCGGCATGGCGACCGACGCCGAGGGCGAGCTGGCGCGCGTGGCCGCCGACCTGGAGGCCCTGGCCGCCGAAATCGCCGCGGCGCCCGAACGCGGACCTGAACTCGAAGCCGCCCTGGCCGCCACCGAAGACGCACGCCGCGCCGCCGACGCCGAGGTCGAGCGGGTGGCCGGCGCCGTGGCCGCCGTCGAGGCGCGGGTCTCGGCCGAGAGCGCGCGCAAACGCGATGCTGAGGCGCGGGTGGCGCGCGCTGAACAGACCCTGGCCAACACCCGACGGGAACGTGAGGCGCTGGGACCGCTGGAGACGCCCGAGATCGCGGCGGCGCAAGAGGCGTTGACTGCCGCCCAGGCCGAACTGGCCGCCGCCCGCGCCGCCGTCGAGGCGGCCGAGGCCGATCGGGGCGACAGGGCGCGAGCCGAAGCCGAGGCGCGGCAGACGGCGCGGGCCGCCGAGGATCGACTGGGCCGGTTGCAGACCGAGGCGCGCGGCCTGGCCCAGTTGCTGGTCACGGCCCGACGCGAGCACGCCCCGGCCCTTGAAAGCGTGCGCGCCGACAAGGGATACGAGGCCGCCCTGGCCGCCGCCCTGGGCGATGATCTGGACGCGGCGCTGGATGCCAAGGCCGCCGCCTATTGGGCCGGAGCGACCGCGCCGACGCCAGACTGGCCCACGGGGATCGCCTCCCTGTCGGCCCATGTGGCGGCGCCCGAGCAGTTGGCGGCGCGTCTGGCGCTGTGCGGGGTGGCGGCGCGGGATCAGGCGGCGGGTCTGGCCAAGACCCTGCCGATCGGAGCGCGGCTGGTGACGGTTCAGGGCGATCTCTATCGTTGGGACGGTTTCGTGCAACGGGCCGAGGCGCCGCGCCCGGCCGCGGTGCGCCTGGCCCAACGCACCCGGCTGTCGGAACTGGAAACCGAGATCGACGCGGGCAAGCCGATGCTGGAGACCGCCCAGAGGGCGATGAAGGCCGCGGGCGAGGCTCTGCGCGCCGCCGACGAGGCGGTGAAGACGGCGCGCGCCGCGCCCTTTCCGCTGGACAAAGCCGCAGCCGCGGCGCGCGACCGGCTGGAGACCCTGACCCGCGACCAGGCGAGGAAGGAGGCCCGCGCCCAGGCCCTGGACGAAACCCTGACCCGCCTGACCGCCGAATTGGAAGCCGCCCAGGCGGCGCTGATCGAGGCGTCCGGGAGCGAAGCCCCATCGGAGACCCTGGACGCCCTGCGCGCCGAACTGGCCCAGGCGCGACAGACCGCCGAGATCGCCCGCGTCGCCGCCGCCGCCGCTCGCGCCGAACGCGACGCCGAGGCGCGCGAAGGAACCGCCCGCACATCGCGGCTCGAAAGCCTGACGCGCGAACGCGACGGCTGGTCTAGCCGCGCCAGGAACGCCCGCGCCCGCGTCACGGCTCTGGACAAGGACGCCGAGAAGACGGCGCAGCAGAAGACCCTGGCCGAGACCGCGCCCGCCGGTTTCGCCGAACAGCGCGGCAAGCTGCTGGATGCATTGACCGCCGCCGAGACCCGCCGCTCGGCCGCCGCCGACGCCTTGTCGGTGGTCGAGGGCGAGGCGGCGGAGGCCGACCGCGCCGCCCGCGCCGCCGAGAGCGCCTCCAGCCAGGCCCGCGAGGCCCGCGCCGGTCTGTCGGCCCGCGCCGAGGCCGCCGCCGAACGTCTGCTCGACGCCTCCAATCAGGTGCGCGAGACGGCGCAGATGTCGCCCGAGGAGCTGGGCCAGAAGCTGAACGACGACGCCATCGCCCGCCCGCCGGACGCCGCCGGGGCCGAAAGCCTTCTGTATGGTCTGGAACGCGAGCGCGAGGCCCTGGGCGCGGTCAATCTGCGCGCCGAAGAAGAGGCCGTCGAATACGGCGACCGCCTGAACGCCATGCGCGAGGAGCGCAGCGATCTGACCTCGGCCATCGCCAAGCTGCGCGACGGCATCGACGAATTGAACGCCGAGGGCCGGGAACGGCTGATCGCCGCCTTCGACATCATCAACGACAACTTCAAGACCCTGTTCGAGGCCCTGTTCGGCGGCGGCCAGGCCGAGCTGAAGCTGGTCGAGTCCGACGATCCGCTGGAGGCCGGGCTGGAGATCTACGCCTGCCCGCCGGGCAAGCGGCTGTCGGTCATGAGCCTGATGTCGGGCGGAGAGCAGGCGCTGACGGCGGCGGCCCTGATCTTCGCGGTCTTCCTGGCCAATCCGGCGCCGGTCTGCGTGCTGGACGAGGTGGACGCGCCGCTGGACGACGCCAACGTCGATCGCTTCTGCCGGATGCTGGACGAGATGCGCAGACGCACCGACACCCGCTTCATCGTCATCACCCACAATCCGGTGACCATGAGCCGGATGGACCGCCTGTACGGCGTGACCATGCCCGAACGCGGCGTGTCGCAACTGGTCAGCGTCGATCTGAGCCAGGCCGAACGGATGGTCGCGGCGTGATCACCGCCCTGGCTGTCGCCGCCCTGATGCAGGTCTCGCCGCACCTGGTCCTGACCGGCGTCGGACGCTGGGCCGTATTCGCCGACGCCGCCACGATCACGCGCGAGGGCGATGTGGCGCGAATGCGAGCCTTGCAGGTCGCCGAGGCGGATTTCACCGCGGGCGACAGGGCCTATTGGGGCGGCTGGTCGTGGTGGCGGTTCGACTGTGCGGCGCGGACGGGTCAGAGGCTGGACTTCGCCGCGATCACCATCGGCGGCGACGAAGGCCCGGCCATGCCGATCGCGGGATCGCCGGAAGCGTTGGCGCCCGGTGGCGACGCGGCCGAATTGGCCGCCGTGGCCTGCGCCACCCAAGCTGCGACGGCGGATGCGGTCTCGGTGGAGACGGCGGTGACCCTGGGCCGGGCGCGACTGGCGAACTAGGCGGCCGTCGCCTCGACCAGGTCGGCCAGGCGGCGCGCGGCGTCGGGGATGGCGGCGGTGCGAGCCGCCGCCGACATGGCGGCCAGGCGCGCCGGGTCGGCCAGCAGGGGCTGAACCGCGTCGGCCAGACGTTCCGGCGTCACGACGTCCTCAGCGATGACCACAGCCGCGCCCGCCCCGCTCAGGGCGGCGGCGTTCAGGGTCTGATGGTCGTCGGTGGCGATCTTCAGCGGGATCAGAACCGACGGCAGAGCCGCCACCGCCAGTTCCGAACAGGTCGAGGCCCCCGCACGGCCGATGACCAGATGCGCGCTCGACAACAGACCCGCCATGTCGCGGAAGAAGGGGGCGATCTCGGCCTCGATCCCGGCGTCCAGATAGGTCTGACGCGCGGCCTCCAGAATGTCGGGGCGGGTCTGCTGGCGCACCTTCAGACGCCTGCGAAGATCGGCGGGCAGGCGGGCCAGGGCGCCCGGAACGGCTTCGGACAACAGACGCGCGCCCTGGCTGCCGCCGGTGACCAGAACCTCGATCGGCCCGTCCGGCATGGGGGGCGCATAGGTGCGACCCATCAGGGCGGCGATCTCGGCGCGCACCGGGCTGCCGACGACCTGGGCGCGAGCCGCCACGGCCGGACTGGCGCGGCCCAGCGTCGGGAAGGACGAGGCGATCGCCTTCACCCGCGGCGCCAGCATCCGATTGGTGCGGCCCAGGACCGCGTTCTGCTCATGGATCACGGTCGGCCGTCCGTCGATCAGGGCCGCGACCAGGGCGGGCGCGGACGGATAACCGCCGAAGCCGACGACTACGGCCGCATCCAGGCGTCGAAGGGCGCGGCGGGCCTGGGCCACGCCCTTGCCGATGGCCAGCGCCGCCTTCAGCAGACCGACCGGACCCGAACCGGTGGCGGCGTCCAGGGCCAGCCTCTCCTCGGCGGGGAAGTCCTGGGCGTAGCGTTCGCCGCGATGGTCGGTGGCCAGCACCACCCGCCAGCCGCGCCCGGCCATTTCCCGCGCCAGAGCCTCGGCCGGGAACATATGCCCGCCGGTGCCCCCGGCGGCGACGACACAGACCTTGGACGACACGGGATTCCTCACGGCAACAGGCGGCGGCGCGGGATCAGGCTGGACCCCGGTTCATAGGCGCCCGGACGGCGCCGGGTCAGGGCCAGGGCGAACCCCATGGTCAGGCCCATCGCCGCCATGGACGACCCCCCATAGCTGATGAAGGGCAGGGTCATGCCCTTGGTCGGAATCAGGTTCAGGTTCACCGCCACATTGATGCAGGCCTGAAGCCCGATCAGCATGAACAGGCCCGCCGCCGCCGTCTGCTCGAACGGATCGTTCAACCGCATGGCCTTCTTCATCCCCCGGATGACGATAAAGGCGTAAAGGCCGATCATGGCCAGGGACAGCACCAGGCCGAACTCCTCGGCGCCGACGGAATAGATGAAGTCGGTGTGCAGGTCGGGGACCGAGCGCTTCATCACCCCCTCGCCCACGCCGCGCCCGACCAGGCCGCCGGCGCGGATGGCCTCGCTGGCCCGGTCGATCTGGAAGGTGGCGTCGGCGTCGGCCGAGCCGTGGGCGGCCAGGCGGTCGCGGAAATGGCTGAAGCTCATGAAGATGCCGATAAGACCGGCGGCCCCGACGCCCGCCAGGGCCATGACCCATTTCAACGGCACCCCGGCCATGAAGAAGACGGCCATGAAGGTGGTGGTGATCAACAGGGTCTGGCCGATGTCCGGCTGGATCAACAGCAGGGCCACGGTCAGACCCCAGGCCGCGAAGGCGATGGAGACGCCGGGCACGCCCTGGCCCTTCTGCGATTCCGCGAACATCCAGGCGGCGAAGACGATCAGGCAGGGCTTGGCGAACTCGGACGGTTGCAGGCTGAACGGTCCCAGGTTCACCCAACGCGCGGCGCCTTTCACCGTATCACCGATGAAGGGCAGCAGCATCATGATGAAGATCGCCCCCAAAAGACCCAGCACGGCGATGCGCCGAACGCCGCGCGGCGACAGCAGGGAGGTCAACAGCATGATCGTCACCCCGCCCGTGGCGAAGACGATCATCCGCCACGAATAGTGGAAGGGATCGCTGATCGATTCATCGGCCAGGATGGCCGCCGGGCTGGAAGCGAAGCTCAACGCCACGCCCAGGCCGACCAGGGTCAGGGCGGCGGCCAACAGGCCGCGATCCACCGTCCAGAACCATTTGGCGATCAGGCTCTGGTCGTTGCGGGAAAAGGGATGGGACCAGCCGGGCGCGCTCATGCGGCGGTCTCCGGTTCGGCGCCCAGCGCCAGGACGGCGGCGCGGAAGGCTTCACCCCGCGCCTCGAAGTCCGGGTATTGGTCGAAGCTGGCGGCGGCGGGGCTGAGCAGCACCACCTCCTCGCGGCCCGTCGCGGCGGCGGCTTCATAAGCGGCGCGGATGGCGACGGCCATGTCGCCGCTGATCCGGTGCGGCGTGTCGCCGAGCGCCGCGGCGAACGGTCCGGCCGCCTCGCCGATCAGGAAGGCTTCGGTGACGCGCGGGAACAGGTCGGACAGGTCGTCGATCCCGCCCGCCTTGGCGCGCCCCCCCGCGATCCAGAAGACGCGATCATAGCTGGACAGGGCCTGGCGCGCCGCATCGGCGTTGGTGGCCTTGGAGTCGTTGACGAAGCGCACGCGGCCCAGACGGCCCACCGGCTCCATGCGATGGGCCAGACCGGGGAAGGAGAGCAGACCCTTCACCGCCGTGTCGTGAGCGACGCTCAGCGCGCGGGCGGCGGCGTAGGCGAAGGCGGCGTTTTGGGCGTTGTGACGGCCGGGAAGAGAGCGGGCGCGGGTGAAGTCGACGACCTCGCCGTCCACCGAGAGCCGACCGGGCGACGCCAGGATCTGGGCCGACGACGGATCGGCGGTCGAGACCATCCGCGCCCGCGCACCCAGGGTTTCGGCGACGCCCATCCCCGCACCTTCGTCCACGCCGACCAGAGCCGTCGCCCAGGGGCGCAGGTTCTGGAACAGCCGCGCCTTGGCCGCGACATAGCCCTCCATGCCGCCATGGCGGTCCAGGTGATCGGGCGTGATGTTGGTCAGGATCGCCACATCCGGCGCGAAGCTCGTGGTCAGGTCCAGTTGATAGCTCGACACCTCGACCACATAGACGGCGTCCGCCGTCGGAGCGGGCAGGGCCAGGACGCCGATGCCGATATTGCCGCCGACATGGACGGTCAATCCCGCCTGTTTCAGCACCCAGCCGATCAGGGCGGTGGTGGTGGACTTGCCGTTGGTGCCGGTGATGGCGACGACGCGCGGCTGCTCGTCCCGAGGCAGGCTCGCCAGCGCCCGCGCGAACAGTTCGATGTCGCCGATCACCTCGACGCCCGCCGCCCTGGCCTTGCCCACCGTCCAGTGCGGCTTGGGATGGGTCAGGGGCGCGCCGGGCGACAGAACCAGGGCCGCGAAACCCGACCAGTCGGCGACGGTCAGGTCCTCGACGGCGAAGCCTTCGGCCTCGGCCTGCATCCGCGACGAAACGCTGTCGTCCCACAGGACAGGCAGGGCGCCTCCGGCCTTCAGCGCGCGCGCGGCCGTGATCCCCGACCGTCCCAGGCCGAAGACCGCGACGCGGCGACCCTCGAAGCCGGGAACCGGGATCATCGCAGTTTCAGCGTCGACAGGCCGATCAGGGCCAACATGGCGGCTACGATCCAGAAGCGGATGACCACCGTCGATTCCGGCCAGCCCAGCTTTTCGAAATGGTGGTGGATCGGCGCCATCAGGAAGATGCGTTTGCCCGTGGCCTTGAAATAGGCGACCTGGATCATGACCGAGGCCGCCTCGATGACGAACAGGCCGCCGATGATGCCCAGCACCAGCTCGTGCTTGGTCGCCACGGCCACGGCGCCCAGCGCCCCGCCCAGGGCCAGCGAGCCGGTGTCGCCCATGAAGATCTTGGCCGGCGGGGCGTTGTACCAGAGGAAACCCACACCCCCGCCGATGATCGCCGCCAGGAAGATCGCCAACTCGCCCGCGCCCGGCACGTGATGGACGCCCAGATAGTCCGCAAAGATGAAGTTGCCGACCAGATAGGCGATGATGCCGAAGGCCGCCGAGGCCATCATCACCGGCACGATGGCCAGGCCGTCCAACCCGTCGGTCAGGTTCACCGCATTCGAGAAGCCGACGATGGTGAAGGCCGCGAAGGCCACATAGAACCAGCCGACGTTCAACAGCACATTCTTGAAGAACGGGAAGGCGATCGAGGTCTCCAGGTTCGGCGAGGTCGGTGAAATGGTCATCCAGACCACGGTCATGATCCCGGCGATGACGGCGATTACGGTCTGGGCGACTAACTTCTGCTTCGAGGTCAGACCGGCCGAGGTCTGTTTGGTCACCTTGGCGTAGTCGTCGACGAACCCCAGCACGCCGAAGGCCGCCGTCACGAAGCTGACGATCCAGATGTAGGGATTGGTCAGGTCGCCCCACAGCAGCACCGCCACGGCGATGCCCGCCAGGATCATCAGCCCGCCCATGGTCGGGGTGCCGACCTTGGACAGGTGCGACACCGGCCCGTCGTCTCGGATCGGCTGGCCCTTGCCCTGTTTGACCCGCATCCAGGCGATGAAGCGGCTGCCCATGGCGACGGCCACGATCATGGCGGTCAGCATGGCCAGGGCGACGCGCACCGTCTGGTACTGGACCAGGTTCAGCAGGGGGTAATCCTGGGCCACATCGGCGTAATAGAGGTAGAGCAGATAGAACATTCAGACGCTCCCCATCGCGTCATCCAGACCGTGTCGGCGTTCAAGATCGGCCAGGGCGGCGGCGACCAGCGAAGCCTTGGAGCCGTTCGACCCCTTGACCATGACGATGTCGTTCGGCTGGACCAGATCGTCGGCGATCTCGGCCAGGTCGGCGGCGGCCTCACGCCATTCGCCGCGTCGTTCGGGGGCCAGCGCGTCATGCAGCCAGCGCATCTGCGGTCCGGCGGTATGGACGATGTCGATGCCCGCCGCCGCGATGATCTCGGCCAGGCCCGCGTGCAGGGTCTGGGCCTGGTCGCCCAGTTCCAGCATATCGGTCAGGATGACGACGCGACGCCCGCCCGACGGCGGCGTCTTGGCGCCCAGGCTCTGAAAACCGGCCCGCATCGACAACGGATTGGCGTTGTAGCTCTCGTCGATCAGCGTGAAGGCGCCGCCGGGGACGACGACCCGGCGCGTCTGGCCCCGGCCCGCCAGCGGCTGAAAGTCCGACAGGGCCGCCAGCGCCGTCTCAACCGGCACGTCCAGCGCCTCCAGCATCAGGATGACCGCCAGGCTGTTCAGGCCCCAGTGGAAGCCCGACTGCTTCAGGGTGAAGACATGCGTGCGGCCGCGAATCTCGGCGGTGACGCGCGCGCCCTCGGCTCCCGGCGCGAAGTCGATCAGGCGGGCGTCGTGGCCGATCTCCGAGCCGAAGGTCGAGATGCGCCCCCCAGCCTTCAGTGCGGCCGAGCGCAACACGTCGCGCCAGGGATTGTCGCCATTGACCACGGCCACGCCGCCGGGTCCCAGGCCCTCGAAGATGGCCGCCTTCTCACGCGCGATCCCGGTCTCGCCGTCGGCGAAGCCTTCGATATGCACCGGGCCGACCGTGGTGACGCAGGCGGCGTGCGGCTGGACCATTCGCGACAGGGGCGCGATCTCGCCCGGCGCGTTCATGCCGATCTCGAACACGGCGCGCTCGACCGACGGATGCATCCGGGCCAGGGTCAGCGGCACGCCGATGTGGTTGTTGTAGCTCTTGATCGAGGCGTGGGCGGGACCGGCCAGGTCGAGACCGGCCTTGATCGCCTGGGTCACGCTGGTCTTGCCGACGCTGCCGGTCACCGCGCCGCGGCGGACGTGGGGCGCGCGATCGCGGGCGGCCGCGCCCAGGGCTTCCAGCGCCGTCTGCGTATCCTCCACGACGATGCAGGGGCCGCCGTCGACGGGCCGTTCGACCAGGGCGCCGACCGCGCCCGACGCAAAGGCGCCTGCGACGAAGTCATGACCATCGCGCGCGCCCTTCAAGGCGACGAACAGGTCGCCGGGGACGATCTCGCGGCTGTTGTAGGCGACGCCGTTCGCCTCGAACGAGGCCCCCTCGATCCGTCCGCCCACGGCCATTGCGATTTCGGGGGCCGTCCACAGCGGGCGATGACGGTCAGGCATGGGCGTTCAGGGTCTCTGCGGCGACGGCGGCATCGTCAAAGGGATGAGTCGTCCCGCCGACGATCTGACCCTGTTCATGCCCTTTTCCGGCGATCACGACCACATCCCCGTCGCGCATCATCGCGACGGCCGCTTCTATGGCCGCGCGGCGGTCGCCGATCTCCAGGGCGTCGGGGCAGCCCGCCTTGACCTCGGCGCGGATGGCGGCCGGATCTTCGCTGCGGGGATTGTCGTCGGTGACGATGGCGACGTCGGCCAGACGCCCCGCCGCCGCGCCCATCAACGGGCGCTTGGCCCGGTCGCGGTCGCCGCCCGCGCCGAAGACGACGATCAGACGCCCGGTCGCGTGCGGCCGCAGGGCCGTCAGCACGGTTTCCAGCCCGTCGGGGGTGTGGGCGTAATCGACATAGACCTCGCCGCGCCCGCCGCCGGGTATGCGTTGCAGCCGCCCGGCCGCGCCCTCGATCTTCTCCATGGCGGCCAGCACCGAGGCGGCGTCGGCGCCCGCCGCGATGCACAGACCCGCCGCGACCAGGGCGTTCGACGCCTGGAAGGCGCCCGCCAGCGGCAGCAGCACCTCGTGCAGCTCGCCCCGGCAGTCCAGGGTCAGACGCTGACCCTCAGGCGCGGCGCGACGGTCGGTCAGAGTCAGGTCGCGGCCGCGCTCGCCCACGCCCATGATCCCGACCCCGGCCATGATCGAGGCCGAGGCGAAGGCGTTGAAGGCGTCGGAATCGGCGTTCAGCACCGCCATGCGCCCGCGCGGCAGCAGGGTGTCGAACAGGCGCAGCTTGGCCGCGCGATAGGCGTCCATGTCGCCGTGATAGTCGAGGTGGTCCTGCGTCAGATTGGTGAAGCCCGCGGCCTTCAGCGCCACCCCGTCCAGACGCCGCTGGTCCACCCCGTGCGACGAGGCTTCCAGCGCCAGGTGGGTCACGCCCTGCTCCGCCAGTTCGGCCAACAGGCGGGCGGCGTCGGCGGCGTCCGGGCTGGTCAGGCCGGGACCGGTCAGGGCCTGGGCTGCGCCCTTGCCCTGATAGACCACGCCCAGGGTGCCCATGCTGGCGGCCTTCAGGCCCATGGCGGCCCAGATCTGACGGCAGAAGGCGGCGACCGAGGTCTTGCCGTTGGTGCCGGTCACCGCAACGCAGGTCGCGGGCTGGGCGCCATAGAAGCTGCGCGCGGCGATGGCGTAGGCGCGACGCACGTCATTGGAGGTGACCAGCACCGGCGCCGCGCCCGACGGCGTGTCGGCGGGGGCCAGAACGGCGGCGGCGCCCTGGGCCAGGGCCTGGGGGATGAAGGCGCGGCCGTCGGACTGGGTCCCGGGCAGGGCCACGAACAGGGCGCCGGGCGCGACCTTGCGGCTGTCCGAGGTCAGGCCGGTGATCATCGGATCGGCGCTGACATCGCGGCGCAGCAGATCGGAAAGCTTAAACGCGCTCCCAGTCTTGGCGCTCATAGGGCGCCCTCCGCCCGCTCGTCGGCCTGGGGCACGGCTTCGCCGGTGACGGTGCGCCAACGATCGGCGCGGCGCTCGACGCCCAGGAAGGGCGCGATGCGGTCGGCGATGCGGCCCACGGCCGGCGCGGCCACGAAACCGCCGGTGCGCGGATAGGTGGCCGGCTCATCGACCAGGATGAAGATGGCGTAGCGGCGCGCCGTCACCGGCCCGTCCGACGGGAAGACCGCCGCGAACGAGCCGACCGCGTGGCTGGCGTCATAACGACCGCCGACCAGCTTGTTGGCCGAACCCGTCTTGCCGCCGACGCGCAGGCCCGGCGCCTCGGCCCGTCCGCCCGATCCGCGCACCACGTTGCGGCGCATCAGGTCCAGCATGGTCAGGGAGGTCTCTTGCGACACCACCTGGCGGATTTGCGGGTTGCGCGCCCCGCCCTTGCGCAGGCTCAGCGGCACATAGCGGCCGCCGTTGGTCAGGGCGCCATAGGCGGCGACCAACTGGGCCGGAGTAATCATGATGCCGTAGCCGAACGACAGCGAGGCCAGGGTCGAGTCGTCCCAGCGGCCCGGACGGCGCGGACGGGCGCTTTCCTTCAGCTCGATCGGCGCGGCGTCCAGCAGGCCCAACCGCTGGAAATAGTTCCGCATCACATCCGGTCCCATCTCGATGGCCAGGCGCGACGTGCCGATGTTGGACGAGTGGAGATAGACCTCCTCCAGCGTCATCACCTTGTTCTGGGCGTGGAAGTCGGTGATGCGGCGATTGCCGACCATCAGGGCGGCCGAGGCGTCGAACAGGGTGTCCATATCGGCCCGACCGGTATCCAGGCCCGCCGCCACGGTGAAGGACTTGAACACCGAACCCATTTCGTAATGGGCCGAGGTGAAACGGTTCAGGGTCGCGCCCTCGGGCGCCGCGCCGCGCCGGTCGCGGTCGAAGGTCGGCCAAGAGGCCATGCCCAAAACCTCGCCGGTGTGGACGTCGGTGACCACGCCGACCGCGCCCTTGGCCCCGGTTTCCAGCGCGGCGGCGGCCAGTTCGTTCTCCAGCACGCCCTGCACGCGGATGTCGATGGACAGGGGATAGTCCGCGCCCGCCTGACCGGCGGCGCGGATGTCGGCGTTGAAGGCCAGTTCGGCGCCCGAGACGCCCTGGCCGCCGGTGTCGGCCTCGCCGATCAGGTGCTCGGCCGAGGCGCCCAGCGGATAGACGCGACGATCCTCAGGCTCGAAGGTGACGCCGCCCAGGGCCAGGTCGTGAACGGCGGCCTTCTCGGCTGGGGTCAGGCCCGGCATGACGATCAGGCGACGCTCGCCGTTCAACACCTTGTTCAGTCGTGACCACGATACGCGCGGCAGGGCGCGCTTGATCTGGCGCGCGGCGACACCGCGGTCCCAGACCTCGGCCGGGTCGATATAGAGACCGTAGTGGGTGATGTTGGTGGCCAGCAGCGCCCCGTTGCGGTCGACCAGGTCGGCGCGAACCAGGGCGGCCGGGTTGGCCGCGCCGCCGAACCGGCCCCGGTCAGCCAAAAGCGCCGCATAGGTCGCGCCCAGCGCCAAACAGACGAAGACCGCCGCGAAGGCGCTCATGATCAGGAAGATGCGGACGCGGGTGTCTTCCTCGGGCCGGGCGTCGGCGCGGGCGCGTTCGAAGGCGTGTTCCAGCCGCCAGATCAGTTCGGCGATCCAGCGCCAACCCGGAGCGAAACGGCGCGGCGTCGAACGCCCCGCTGGCGGCCAGGCGTGGGGGTCGTGCACGCTCATTGCACGGCCTCCTGCCCGGCAGGAGCCAGGGCGGCCCCGGTCGCGGCCGGAACGGTCGGCTCGACGATGACCGGCTTGGGATCAGGCTGGGGCGCCAGTTCGGTCAGGGCCGTCTCTCCGGCCTGGCGACGCGAGTCCAGCGGCGCCAGGCCGATGCCGCGCGACAAGGCTTCCAACCGTCCCGGCTGCTCCAGCCGGGTGACTTCGGCGCGCAGCAGGCGCACCCGCTGGCGGTTCTCGGCGATCTGACGTTCCAGGTCGCCGATCTGGGCGCTCTCGCGCGCGGCTCCGGCCTTGGCGATATAGACCGACAGGATCATCAAGCCGACGCAGGCGACGCCGATGATCTCGATCCAGCGGACTCCGCGGATCTTCCAGTCGAACAGGCGCTGAACCGGGGTCAGGATGCTCATGCCGCCAGTCCCCAGGCGGGCGCGTCGGTGCGGACGGCGGCGCGCAGCCGGGCCGAGCGCGCACGCGGATTGTCGGCGCGCTCGGCCTCTCCCGCCTCACGGGCGCCCTTGAATTGCAGGGTGAAGCTGGGCTTGCGGCTGTCGACGGCGATCGGCGCGTGGCGCGATCCGCCGGGCGCGTTTCCGGTGCGCTCGGTCAGGAACTGTTTGACGATGCGGTCTTCCAGCGAATGGAAGGTCACCACCGCCAACCGCCCGCCGGGCGCCAGGGTCGCCTCGGCCGCCTCAAGCCCGGCGGTCAGTTCGCCCAGTTCGTCGTTCACGGCGATGCGCAGGGCCTGGAACACGCGCGTGGCCGGATGGATCGGCGCGCCGCGGCGGCCGCCGACGGCCTTTTCAATGGTCTCGGCCAGATCCAGGGTTCGGGTGAACGGCTGTTCGGCGCGGCGACGCAGGATGACGCTGGCGATCCGGCCCGACTGGCGCTCTTCGCCATACAGTTTGAAGATGTGGGCCAGCGGCCCATGGTCCCAACCGTTGACGATGTCGGCCGCGCTTTCGCCGTCCGACGACATCCGCATATCCAGCGGCCCGTCGCGCATGAAGGAAAAGCCGCGCTCGGCCTGGTCCAACTGCATGGACGAGACGCCGATATCGAAGACCGCGCCATCCAGCCTGGCCTCGCCCGTGCTCGCGAACGCTTCAGCCAGGCCCGAAAAGGGGGTGCGCACCAGTTGGAACCGACCAGGAAAGTCGGCGGCTGCGGCCTCGGCGTGCGGTTGGACGCTGGGATCGCGGTCCAGGGCGATGACGCGCGCGCCCGTCGCCAGAATGGCGCGGCTATAGCCGCCCGCGCCGAAGGTGGCGTCGATCATGACCTCGCCTGGCGCGGGGTTCAGGGCCTCGATCACCTCGGTTAGCAGGACGGGGGCATGGGGACCGCTCATTGCCCGTCCGCCTTGAGCTGGGCCGCCAGGCGCAGGGCGCCCAATTGGGCCATGCCGGCCTTGGCCGCCTGGCGCTGTTCGGCGCGGCGGGCCGCCCACTTGTCGCGGTTCCAGATCTGGAAGCGGTCGCCCAGACCGACGATCATGACGGCGTCGGACAAGCCCGCCTCGACGCACAGCGCCTCCGGCAGGGTGATGCGGCCGCCGCCGTCAAAGGCCAGGCGCGTCTGTTCGCCCAGCACCTGCCACTCCAGCGCCGAACGCTGTTCCGAACCGAACGGCAGGGCGCGGATCATCTCCAGATAGGTGTTCAGCAGGTGATCGCCGCCCGCCTCCAGACAGTCGGCCTCGATCGAGGGAAAACAGAAGATGCGGGCGTCGGCGCCGTTGTCGGCGGTGCGGAACTCCTGGGGGATCAGGAGCCGGCGCTTGCCGTCCAGTTGTTTCTCGAAGGTCGAGAAGAACACGCCCGCCCCAGTCGGACCCTACGGCCCGCTCCCTAAATCCCCCGTCGCGAATGTGCGACGCCAACCCCAAGTCATGATTTGGGATAGCATGGGATCAAATGGGTCTCAATGGGATTGGTTGACGCAATTTAACCATGACTGATCTGTGTCGGTCGGGCCACGATGACGCGCAAACCAGAACAAAAAAGGAACATGAAAGTATTCGGCACGTATCCCCTTGCGACATGTAAGGGAGATGTATGATATGCCGGACGCATGCGGAAGCTTGTCACCATCCTCTCTCTGGAAGTTGCGGCCATCGTCGGATCGACGGTGGTCACTATGATCTGGCCCACCATGGACCGAGGTGAAGGCCTCGTCCTGCTTTGTATATGCGCGGCCTTGGCCGTTGTGGGTATCTTGGTCTGGATTTGGCCAGCTGGGTGGTTTCCGAGGATTGGGCGCCATCGCGGCTACATGACCCCCACTCAAGTGGTTCGCTACATGGCCGACGAATCCGGCTGGGGTCGCAAGGTGCGCCTTCACAAGAAGCGGGACACCCTCTTGGGCCTGAACGTCGAGTGGCGCAAAAATCCGAGGTTCGTGGCGCTCGACGAATTCCCCGATCGCGCCTGCGAGCAGGGCAAGATCCGTGCTCACGGACTCCTGAACGGACAAGGAGCGCCGGTCGAGATTCCACCCAGCTTCTGGCTCACCAACAGCTTCGCGGTGACCGGGACCATTACCGGACAAGAAAATCGGACAGCGCCGCGTCAGTACGCCGAAGCGGGCTACCCGTTCTACACGGCGGTTCATGTAGAGCGTGACGTGCCCCTGAGAATTTCCTCCACGCGGAGCTAGAGTCCGGCCCTTGAAAGGACGGACGGAATGAAACGAGCGAGATTCACGGAAGAGCAGATCATCGGGATCCTGCGGGAGAACGAGGCCGGC